>Ga0233413_10000215_pt1 | contig 29981 bp, 39 predicted proteins | sample Na_anoxic_6_MG_FD_189019 | JGI IMG/M metagenome (GOLD analysis project Ga0233413, IMG submission 189019) | Seawater microbial communities from Saanich Inlet, British Columbia, Canada - Na_anoxic_6_MG | ecosystem: Environmental > Aquatic > Marine > Inlet | place: Canada: British Columbia...
ACCGTCATAACCGTTTTCATAGATTGAATAGGAACAACTATTTTTGTCAAAGATGAATGAGCCGACTGCATTTGTATTGAAGATAACTTTGTCCACTCCATTTGTCAAGACATAGTTCTCCCACTGTCCGTTCATAATTCTGTCGGGGTGCGAATTCCAAGTGGCTTGTCCGATATTGAAATTCTCTACGAGGTCATAGTTTTCTCCCTGTGTTTGTTCTACTTGTGCAAACGCGGTTGGGATTGATATGATTAGCAATAGAGGAATGAGAAGTAATAGTCGATTCAAGATCAATCCCTGCCACGAGCTGCTGCCGTCATGAGGACCTTGATCACAATTATGACTATTCCTAAAGTTGGCATGAGAGGAACAAGGTACTTCACCGTTGCTTCGTTTTTCTCATAGATTGCGGACCATTCAGCGTTGACTGCCATTCCCCCTGTGTCCATGAGTGAAAAGAAAGAACCGAAGATCATTGGCATGATGGTAAACGCAATACCGTAAGTGATAACGAAAAGAATTAAACTTAATCCAAGATAAACTAGGGAACTCACAAACTAACGATACTTTACCGAGTAATTAACTTTTTTTAAATAAAGAAAAAGGGAGAAGTGGTTTTCTTAGAAAAAATTAATTTCTCTAAGATAACATTCTGACAACAGTTAATACGACAACTGCGGCAAGTACAATTAATGTTATGATTAACAAATTGTAGCCTGCTTGTGATTGTGTATTATTTGCTAGGCATTGTGCAGCCCAGCCTGTACTTGATGCTGGTGTAGTGCTGTCGTATCCAGTGATACCTGAACAATCGGTAGCAGCTCCACCTAAGATCAATGTTCCAATTCCGAGCATGATGGCGACTGCGATGAATGCACCAACATAACCCATTATAGAATTATCCATAGAACAACGAGTTGTTAATTAGTATATAATATTTAGACGGTTTTCAAAACGGTCTAAACTTTAAAAAGAGAAATTTCTAGGGGTGAGAAAATGGAACATCAAATCTTTGAAAGTCATTACATTCTGCAAGTAATTTATGAAGTCGTAAGTGCTGTTGTTCTGTCAAATCATTGTGAGGTGTAATATCATCAGGTACATCAATATCCATCATGTAATTTTTTATTGTTTCACACGACCAATAATCAAAAAATTCTGCCTGTGCAGTAAAATAAAACCAGCCACATAAAATCAACACACATACAGTTGGAACTACAATTAGTCCTGAGTATTTCCAGTGTAGGAATTTAGTTATTGGTGACACTGTTTTTGTTTTCATTGTTATTCTTTATTCCCTGCAACAAATCCATAGTAAATTCCAGCAGCAATTACAACGGCTATCATTAAAATTAAGAAACTAAAGAATTGGTTTGGTATTAGGAAGTATGAAGTCGGAAGCATTATAGTTCCAATTGCGACAGGATAGATGGCAGTTTGGTATTTGATATATACGATTAGCATGATAAGACCTACTACAAGTAATGAGAAATATCCCCCTGTAACCCACTCGAAAGGCAGGGTGACAGCACCCAACGGATCTGTTTCCATGCCGCAGTTGGACCACATTTCAGTTGATGCCGTATAGTTCATAAAACAAGGCGTGCTTTCGCCAACCTCAATGGTGGTTTGTGCAAAAGCGTTGTCAAAGATTAGTGGCGTGACTGCCAATGCGAGTATGACAAACAGCAATTGTTTCATAATATAACTCGGTATTTACTCAGTATTATAATTTTATTTGTCAAAGGAAAATCTGTCGTTTCCGTTGCCAAGCATGGCTAAAGCCCTGTCAACCAGGGATTTGTTGGTTTTCAAAAATCCCAATGATGAGTCATTGGTGGCTTGCTGTGCTGCAAGTATCGCTTCGCCCAAATCAAGCAGTTCCGCTTCGTTGTATTTGATTCCAGATAGTTTTAGTGCTGACTGAAGCATTTGCACCCTGGTTTCCAATGGTGCTTCAGAGAATGGCGAGTTGCCATGAATGATGTATTTGATTAAAACTATCTTCTTTTCACGTTCTGTCAACTCAACCATTATGGGTTCACCTCGTCATTTAGATCAACTCCATCTAGCATCTCTTGAGTGGTTGAGGACAGTTTGTTATAGTCAACCTCTCCGTTGTTTACTGCAATTTTTAGTTCTTCAGGTGTGTACTTTGCCTGAATTGCGGCATCAGAGAAATCGGCTGCACCAGCAGTTTGAAATCCTTGCGTTGGGCTTGGCAAGCCACTTAGTCCTTCACCAACTGTGCTAAGGGAATCGCTAAACTCAGTAACTCCGTCAAACATACCTTGTTCATGTGCGTATGACACGCCAACTATTATGACAACTGCCATTAGTGCGATTACTGCCAACTTCATAGCACCGCCAGTTCCTTTCACTGGTGTGTTTGTGATCTTCTTATGCTCGTTGTCTAGTCTTTGAATGCGAGGTAATAGTTCCCCCAAGAAACTTGGCGAGGTTGCGATCAGGTCCTCTTGAATAAAGTCAGTTACTTTTCGTACAGGTGTGACTATTGTGTCAACGTCTAACTCCAAAAGATAGTTCTTGATGTTTCTGACTTCCTCTGGATACTCTCCTTGTTTGTCGGCAAACTCTGAAACCAGGTCAATGATGCTGTGCGGCTTAAAGTCGTGCTTTTCCCTTCTTGATAGAACTCGCAAGACGTTGTGCAGTATCTTGTTGACCTTTGGCAGGGAATTTTTTAAAAGCAGCAGTTCCAGTTCCTTTGTTTCAGGTTTTATTGATGAGTAGTGAGACGTGTCAAACTGTATGACTCTAAAAGATTTGGTCATTGTAACCCTGTGAGTCAGAATCCTGGCGTTTTTTAATGAGAAAGCAAAGAACTTGCCGTCAAGATCCGCAACGAAAAAATCCCCTATCGTGTGCTTGATGGCAACGTAGTGTATTCTATCTTCTGAGTCAGTGATTTCAGCAGTAATGAACTTGGAAGTAAGAATATCACGCCCCGATAAAACACCCATGTATTAGCGATTAATTACCGAGTAATAAAGTGTACCCCCCACGAATTGATCGAAAGAGGGGTTTCTGCGAGACGGTGTATGGGTGTCCAGTCTCACAGATAATTATTACATTTAAAATTGTTAATTAAAGTTTCAACGGTTTTTGATTACCCTTCCTTTGGAGTTGTAGGTTGTGAACCTACCTGAAAGGTGCGACTGTGTTTTGTACGCACCGTCACCGTACTGGTAAACTGTTTTCTCGGTGTTCTTGGAAAATGAAGAAGTTTCCTTTCTTGGCTTACGCTTGTGCTTTACTAATTTCTTATACGTCATTTAAATTTCTGAAACTTTTTCCTTGACGGACAGTACGAGCATCTTGAGCCACTGTATGTGTGACCGCACTTGATGCAGATCTTTTTACCATTCATCTTGTGTTTTCTCCCATATTGACTTGCCCTTGCTCTTTAGCGGAATTTTTTTCTTTATGCTCAAAATAACTTGCCCCTTTTCTTTTTTGCCTGCTTGACAACGTGAAGATCCCATTTTGGTGCTGTCAATTTCACGTTCTTCATGTAACTTGTTAAAAACTCATTATATTTATCACTTGAACCTTTTTTCATGCTTCTTTTTTTTGACAAAATCTGTAAATGATCCTGTGAAATTTGGATCAGCCCGATACTCCTTGCCTAGCTCCTTGTCTCTTTGATACCTTGTAATCTTGATTCTAATCCGAACCTTTACCACAATTGTTAAATGCTCGGTACTCTTTTATATTTATAGTGTGATGGGATTAAATGGTTCAGCCTGAAGGAGCTCCAAAATACAACGATCTCATTGACATAATAATTCAGTCAAGTCAGAAATCCATTGAGATTCAACAGAAAGACGGCAGCATAACGCAAGAACAAATTTTAGACGAGGACACTGTTTGGTTTAAGACAGGTTCAGTTGCGGCAAACACCTACGGCAGATTCGCATTTGAGTTAAAAGAATGGGAAAGGCTGGCATCACTTGTCACAAATAATATGTGTCTTGAGAGAAGCGTTCAGGTCGCACAGGAAGTTATGGAGATAGGCGTTTCATACAGAAGAAGCATTGATGCAAAGTCCTCAGAATCTCAAAGAAACTCGCAAAACTCACAGAGTACATTGATTGACAAGATCAACAAGAACAAGGTTGAACGTGTGTACACAATGAAGGACAACGCCAAACGTTCTCTCTTTGACGGTTTCTTAGGTAGAGAAAGAGAACGTGACGAGGACATGGAATGATGAAGTTGTACGAAGAAGATAGGGAGTGCAATCACGAAACCTGCGAATGGCAAAACGTTGGAATATGCGGCTACTGTGACGAGCATTGCGAGTGCGGAGAGGAATATGATTAAGGAGTTTATTCAAAATGAAGTATTTTTGTGGAGATATGCGTTAACTTGGAATTTCTGGAAGTTGTTCTTAACAGGGAAGTTGGGATAATGTTTGATTTTATAAGATATTTCAAGTGCTGCTGGGAGATATTCAAAGAGGATTTAAGAAATTGAGCAACATTTTATTTACATCATCATATCTGGGGTTCGGTGTGATGTTCTTTGGGCTGGGCTGGGTTACATTGTCAATAGTATCAAGCGTGCCGTTAGGTGCTATTACGGCAGTAGGTACTGCAATTACGGCAGTAGGTACGGCAGTTGTGATCAATGCACTATCAAAGTTAGAAAAAATTGAGGTCACAGAAAATGACTAAGCGGATAACCTGTGCAAGTTGTGGCGGTGACAACCATTTTGGCAATCTAGTTTGCAAGGACTGCGGAAGGGGGCTAAGCACGTTATGAGTAGGTGGGATAGTGATGAAGGACCTAAAGACAAAAGACCTACGAGTTTCTTGTTTTCTAAAAACAGAATACTATTGCTGACTGGCAGTTGGTGCGGTATTGGTTTCCTTTTGGGATTCCTTGTGTTTTCTGTATAGTTTCATACCTGTAAAAGCCAATGCCCCTGTGGCAATCGGGTAAAATATCAATGCTGCATCTAACATACACATGAATTAACGAGGTATTGCTAAGTAGATAAAGTTTTAATCAAAAAAATTTTGGCATTTCGTTTGAACGAGGGCATTTATCGCAGTAGCCATTGTGCTAGTGTCATAAAGCTCTAAAAGCTCTAAAAATATCTGGATTCTTTTTTGAATTTCTGTAAACTTTTTCAAATTCTACATAGAATCTGAAAATTCGTAGAGCTTTTAGAGCTTATCTTCTTTCCCACTTTTTCTTCAGATCATGGATTGTTGGCTTGTACGGTGTGCGGTCCTGGGTTTTTTTATTTCTGTTTGGGTATGATGTATGCGTGCAGGCTTTGCAAAGTCTCATGTTGTTACGCCAGGTGAATTTGGTAACTGAGTTTAAACATTGGTCACAGATCATTTGGTTAGTTCACCGTCAAGTTTTTTTTGCAAATTTGTATTTCGTGGCTTTAGTCCGTAGTGAGATGCAAGGTCCTCTAGACTGAAAACCTTCATCTCCAATGCCCTGTCAAGATACCGTCTTGCCTGCACAACCGTCTTGCCGTAACAGTCGATTCCCTGCTCTCTTAGGAACTGCTTGATAACGCCTTGAAAAGTTCCCTTGCTGAATTTTTCCTCGGATTCCTTGCAAAACTTTACCATGTCAACTTGTGTCTCAACTGAGCCAGTGGAGTTTGAGCATATCGAGCAGATCGGATCAACCCATTTTCGAGTAGGCGATATTATCATGCGAAGCGTGTTGTTGTTCCAAAACAGTACAGGTATGAACGGCTCACGCCACTTGTAAAAGAACTTCTTACTGTTTGCCATTCGTGCTGGCGACATAAAGTATTTCTTGGTGACACCTTGTTGGCGTGTCTTTATGAAAAATTTAACCAAACCCATGTTCTTGTTTCCAACTGCCCCCTCAAAGTTATCTTCTTCTTCTGATCCTACGGTAGAGTACAGCTTGAAATCTGCCATTCTCAAATATTTATCCAAACTTTTTTGGTAGTGGTAATTGTAAATTAAGATCACCTTAACATCTTTGCCGCCCTCAAGATGCCTGATTTTCGTAACCGCTTCCTTGACTTTGGAGATTGCGTTCTTGTTGTGCTTTGCATCTAGAAAGGAAACATCATCAAAACGCAGTATCCAGTTGGTGTCACCAGTCAACGTCTTTAGCGTGTTCTCAAAATCCATCAGGTCCTTCTCGTACAGAATCTTGACAGCCCATGACAGCTTTGACTCCTTGTGTATTACATGGGCTATCGTCTCAGCCATTGTCGTCTTACCACTGTGCATATCTCCAATGATTCCGATTCGAGTAACGTCTATCTCCTCAGCCCAATTAACGATTTCTCGTACTGCTGCCAAAAACGATTCCTGTCTTATCATGTTGACACCTTTCCACTTTGTCACAGTTGGAAGAAACTTGTTCTTCTTTGGGGTGCTGCCCTGCAACGCAACTTCTTTTATTCGAGTCGGCATTATTCGGATTCCTCTCCACCGTCTATGGCTTCCCATTCCTCAAAGTCGTTCTTGTTCTCCTTGTAGTCCTCTCTGAACTGCGTACTCTTTTCCTCAAGTTCTGCGATAAAGTTCCAAGCCCATGCCGTAACCTTTCTGTCGTACTGATGCCTGTCTTGCAATCCCTCTTTTCGCTGAGGTGGGAAAGGTACAACCCCCAGATAGTATGGCTGCTGCAACTGCGACTCTATAATGTCAGTTTCAAGTATCTTGTTCTCGTTGTCGCACTTTGGACATATCCAGATCTTGCTTGTATCACGACCTGAAAGTATTCCCTCAACTAAGGGAATCATCAGATCAAATATTTTTATCTTGTTGTAATCTGTACACACCTCACATTTGTTACACTGTGCTTCAGAAACCACCGTAGTCAGTTTGGTATATTCGATGTCGGACATTCTTATCCTGTACTTCAGAACCCCCTCGTCATTTTTCATTCTTGGCAAGAGGGCGTTCCAGGCATACAGGTTTCCAAAAACCTTATCCCAATTCTTTGATGCCAGCCCTTCCTCGACTCCGTTACGCCTTTTCACAAACGATACGTTAACGTCAGGCAGTCTAGCTTGAATAACCCATCACGTTAGTTACTCGTTAATCTTATTTAATATAATTATTGGTCCAGCCCTGTACAGAACAAACGTGACACATGGCGGTCCTGTACAGGCAGGCTCAGCATCAGGCATTTCTTCCAGATTTTCCAAAAACTTCAACGTTTTTGATGATTTTTTTGCCTGTTTTCATCAAAGTCCTCTCAGTCACGAAATAGAATCCCCCCCACACCAGCACCAGCCCACACCAGCCACCGACAGCACCAGCCACCGACAGCACCAGCCCACACCAGCCCACCAAAATCTAAAAAATAAAAACTGATAATTCTTTTATGAATCATATCAAGATATTTTTTAATTTTTAAATTATTGCTACGTTATTTTTTCCCATCATGGCAGTATGTCGGGCTTTTGATGTTCCCTAATAGGTATAATCTGGGCTTCAAATTCGCTTTAAAATATATAATAGCACTTGAGGATATAGTGGATAATAGGTTTTAATCTATTCCTTGAAACCTGTTATTTACCATAAGCCAGCTAGTAAAAAATTTTAAAAATTTTTGAATTAAAAGATACTGCAAAAGATGGGGGGCTATTTGATAAAATGTATGATCTAAATTTCATCAATCGAGACTTTAAGATCACGTTTTAAAAACGGCTCAAAGTCTTTAGCATATTTCTGATAAATTGGTATAAAGTGATTTAATCCCTGTGTGGTAATCTGTGATATTATCGTGGTTTGATTACCGTTTAAAATGTCCTCGATTGACACCTTTATTTTTTTACCCTGAAACATTGATACTTTTTGATACTCCTTTTTTGGTATCAGAACGTATAACTGATTTTTTTGCAGATTAGTTGATCCAATAAAAGACATACATTATTTTAGATTATTTTATCATTATTAAGGTTATCATGAAAAATAATGAAAAATAAGGTAGTACTTAATAATAAGATATAATATAGAATAAGGTATGACACAAGCACAACAAGCACCAATGGAAAAAACACCATTGATTAAGATGCAGCACGAAATTGAAATTTTATTATCACATGATTTTGATGCTATGAGTTTAAAACAACTTAGAGAAATAGGTCAAGAAATACAAAACATATTTTCTATTTCCAGAAAAGATCATGGAATCGGAGAATTAAGACTTACAGATAGTCAGCTAGACAGCGATAGATATCTTAATTTTTTAATTAAGAAATTAGAAAATAAAGATGATTCTGTCATGATTGGGGATTTGTTTTATTCCTCTTGGGGATATGATCAAACAAACGTTGAATTTTTCAAAGTTGTAGGTTTGACCAAATCAGGAAAATCCGCTAAAATTAGACAAATAGGATCAAAGACTAAAGAGGGTTCTGAGGGTTATATGTCAGATTCAGCAATCCCAGATCCAGATTTTGAAATAAAAATCAGTTCATGGAATGAAGAATTAAACAGATCTGAAGATTCAGAAAACCATCTCCCAGATTTGAACCTCAAAATCCAGCGACAGCATTCTTGGAATCCAAGATTAAAAGAGCATCAAAACATCGGTGAAATCTCGTTGAGGGGTTCAATTTACATTGGTACTTCTGGACATGGTGACAAACACCTACAAAATGTATATCGTGTACAAAAGGATCAATCAATCGGTAGGAGCTGGTACGCATGACTAAAACAAGTTTTGATGTTTTAGTATGGAATGACGAATTTAAAGATCTTGAGGATAAAGAAGATCCATGCGGCATGGTTAACCTTTCAGAAGAACACGCAGATATCACAGAAGAAGAAGCATGGAAAATTTATGATAATTGCAAATTTTATCATAAATTAATGATGTGTTATGATGCAACTGATGAAGATGGAGAAATGGGAGAAGATGGAGAAGTTGTTGCAGAAGATTCAAAGGGAGATTTTAAAAATTGAACCCTGAAAATATTCAAGAGTGTATTTTTAAAATTTTAAAAACCACTGATGATGGAAATAATTTATCATCAGGGGATTTAAAACTTGTTGAAAACGCAGCCAAGTGGAATTTAAGCCCTCGCGGAGAAGTTGTACTTTATCAACTGTACCACAAGTGCATCACAGGATATGTAAAACCTTCATTTCATGGGATCGAGGGTTTAACAAAAGATGGAGATGGTGAAGCGGTATATTGGAAGGGTAAGCATATTGAAAGTTATTCATTTACCGACTTTGATGAAGAAGAAAAAGCAGCCATAGAACTATCTAAGGGCTGTCAATGGTTGGAAGATCATGGAATCGAGGTTAATTTTTCAAATTGGGTGGATAACAGAATCAAAGGGGGCTATGGAAATTGAGCCTTTTGTCGGACTTAGACAAAATCGCAGATTCTCAGATCGAAAAAATCATAAATACAGTTGTAGAAATTAAAGGGGAACTTGAAAATATTGAAAAGTCCTTTAATCTCCTACCTCATAACGAGGACTTAATGAAAGGTGTACAGAAAGTTTCATGCAAGGGGATTTTAAATTGACAGTAGAAAGTAAATTCAAGACAGGTTTAGAACTACAAAGATCTGTGCTTACACTGTCAATTGGTGACATTATCGCAGAAGCCAAAAATCGAGGAATTGAGTTATCAGATGATCAGGCTGAAGATCTGTTTTATCAATTTGATACAAGTGATCCTTTAATGGAATCTTTTTTTACCATTATCGAATGTCAGTTAGATGAAATCAAAGGGACTGTACAGGAATGAATGACAAAGAGTATGCAGTATTAGAATCTCAATTTACATCACAAGGCAGTTGGTCATGTAATCATTGTGGGGAATTGGTTCAATCTGATGTAGATGTTATGGAGTATCATTTAATGATCTGTGAAGAATGTGAGGAATCAAATTGACAGAAATAGAATTTGGTGTTAGTAGATCAGGCGTTTATTCAGAATGTTGCGTAATTATTGACAGTGACAAATTAATCGGTTTGTCAACTGAAGAAAAAAAGAATTTGATCGTAAACTATGCTGAAGAAAAAGGAGATTGGTATCAAGTGGAATCTGAAGATACTGGTAGCTATGAGGTTCAAGAACAATGACTTTGGAAGCAATACAAAACAGAATTAAAGAACTGAATACAGGTCATTTCATGTATGGTTCATGGCATAACTGGTTTGGTGAATGTCCACATTGTAAAACCGTTCAGAAACTAAAGGACATTGAAAAGCAGTTGACTCGTTCAAACGAAATGTCAAAAGGGGCTGTACAGAAATGATTGACAAGGAAAAGAGAAACAAAAAGCAGGCAGAATACCACCAGCTTCACAAGGAAGAACAAAACGCCAAGAAAAGAGAGTATCACAAACTTCACAAATACGAGGTAAACGCAAGAAAAGCCAAGCAGTACAAGGCAAACAGGGAGAGAATACTTGAAACTCATGGCGAGTATTGGGAGAAAAACAAGGGCTGGCTAAACGCCAAAAGACGTATCAAGTACCAAGAGAATAAGAAAAAGGAGAAAAAGAATTGACTGAATCAATACCAAAAGAATATTTTGAAATTTGGAAAAAAACAAATCAATTGACAAAAGATCAGGTAATAGATAAAATCATAAAAATACTAGATGAAAGTGATTCTATGGATTTTGTCGAATCAAGTCAAGTAATTGACTTATTTAAAAAAATGAATGGTAGAAAATATAATATTGGTACTGGATTACATGATGTGCTGTTAGGATATGGATATGCTGAAAAAGACTTAATGAAAATTACAGGAAAGGAAGATCCAGCAGTCAGGGGGAATAAGAAATGACTAGAAAAAAAGAATGGGAAAAACACCTAACAAAGTTTTGGAATAAACTAAGTGATCAACAATGTATTACATTGTATCACATGAGAGGTGTATCTGAACGATTTTTAGATGCTCACTTTCTTTTACGACCTACCACCAACGGAACATACTGTACAGGTGTGAGTATTACACATAATCGCCCAATTGGAATTAATCAGGACAGGTCTTGGTATTCATTTCTTATAGAAAAAAAATATGTTTCTGTTTTAGACTTTGGAGAATATGAGGAAAAAATGATTAAGAGAAATAAACAATGGTTTGATTTGGATTACAAACGTGATGTTGATTATGACAAGTATTGGAAAAAAGTAGCCAAAAAACAAAAATCAATGTTAAGAAAACTAACTAAGGAAAATAAGCAAAAAGAAAAAGAACTTGAGGAACAATATGAAAAATTGGGAAAACCTACCATATCTGATATGGTTGAGCAGGGTAATTCATTGTTAGAGGACATAAAGAAATGAAAGCCCTGTGCAGCAAATGCCAATCGTCTAACGTGTCCTGTACAATGAATGATGATGGGCTGCCAGTTTGTGAGAGGTGCTTTGAGGAATAAAATACATCAAACACTACACATGGCAAGACTGGCAAAGATTCAACACTCCTGTAAAGCCAAGCATCAGGTTTGAAAAGTTCATCAATCACTCCACTGGAAAAAAAGAACCATACACGTCACTGACTGTACAAGAGGTTTTGCTTTCAAAGTACAAGATAATAATTGATGGGTACGAGTCCGTATCTGACAAAAGAAAAAGAGTATGGAGTCAGCGATATGCGGCAGTAAAAAAAGTGTTCAATCAAAAGAACCTGGACAAGGGATTGTCAGATTTTAACAAACTGATGGGGGCTTTTTCAAGCGGACTTGGGGGATCAACGACAAAGCCCTCACGCAAGCCAGCAGCAAAGCCCTCACGCAAGCCAAACAAGGACATTGAGATTCTGCTTGGCTCAAAGCCTAAATGGGAAAACAAACCTGTACAGTTTTTCCCAAAGCACAAGTCAAAGCACAGGTCAAAACACAGGTCAAACCCAAAGCCAATGTCAGTTGACGAGCAGTTTTACGGAAAAAAACCTAAAGGGAAAAAAAACAAAACTGTATCATTTTACAGCGATAAAAACAATGTCAGAGTCTTTTGACTATTTTTTCTTAACATTAATTGTTCTGTAATAGGCTTTTCTTGTACTGCCTGCAACGAATATTTTCTTCTTTGCCATGCTTGAGTTCTGTACAGGAATTATTAAAAGATTGGACATAAAATACGAGGAAAGGGCTTCATTTTCCAAGAAACGAGTGAACGCAGTTCACATTGATACAAATTATTACTAATATTTAATAACTCGTTATTCACTCGTTGATCTGTGGGTGTGCGAGTATTTGCCTTTACTGTCGTGTTGTGTGTCATGGTGAGTACAATGAGCATACCATTAGTTCATTCAGAAGATGATGATTACAGATACCTCTCATACAAAGAAAAACAGGAGAGGGAACTGGAAAGACTGCTTGACGAGTACGAGCTAAAAGAACCTGACGAGGGTGGACCGCCTGTCGTGGAGCTGTTGGATTTTAATAAAGTTCATCAAGACGAGCTGGAAGAACTAAACCAAGAACTCTCAGATCATAGCAAATTGGTAAGCACTAGAGTCTCAAACATTGAGACACAAAACGAGATAATTGGCAAAGAGGAACAGAAGTTGGTGCAGGCTCAACAATTGGTCCAGAAAGATTGGTCCGCACCAAAACCTGACAACTCACGCCTTGTCTCGGAATATCAAATTTTGGAGATCATGACAAAAGAGTTACAGGAACTACTTGTCGAGAAAAAGAAGATGGAGTCGCACATAAACGTCAAAGAGTTGCTGATTGAGATCTTAAAGCATGATGCAAAACTAATCGGAATAGAGCTCGGTGCTAACTGTATCGCTATGGCAAAACTGAACATGACAAGCTGTCCGACATACGAGGAATTGTATTATTTGGACAGCTCAATTACTGAGGTATCGGGAGAATTTTCCCACCATGACGGATATTTCCACAGGGAAAAGACAGGCTATCAGGACTCTTTTCGTGCATACGACCACAGTGATAAAATAAGAATCCTGGTTGATCCCCCACAAAACGAGGGGATTAGGATAAAGATGATAACAATCGAGCCAAACATAGGTCTATACACCGACAAGGGATTCACGACAAAGATCACTGACGGAAAAAGGGTGATGGGCAACGAGAGGATTATCAAAGACTGCACTACTGCCAAGATCTCAGCAGATAACTGGAAGATGCTGTTGCCTGACACGATTCATACGTTTAGAAACGGCTGCGAGTCAGCAGAGATTGAGGACCTGATAGAGTTTGATATGCCAAAGACAGAAATTGACATTTGGAGTTCGCCAAACGTTCAGTATGCGGAATGGCTTTTGAAAATTAAGCAAACCTGTAAGGTAAAGTGCTAGTATATCTTTGACTTTCTTTCTTCGGGTGGGATTAGCTCGTGAAGTGGTGGGTATGCGATAGTGTTGCACCACCTGCACAGCTCCTTGAATCCTTTGTAGTACCTTTCATTCTTTTTTTGCCCCATAACATCTGAACACCACTGGCATCTCATTTTTCCTCATCTCCTTTTCTGCACTTTTTGCACCTGTGAAACTGTTTTGTCATTGGTGATAGGTCCTCTCCTTGTTGCCCTTCTTCCTTGAGGATATTCTCAGCAGCGAATTGCAGTCGGTGCAACGTCTAAGTTCCTTGCACAAAATTTTGTCAAATATTCTGATTTTATGGTCCTTGTGGTTTTCGACCTGAACGCATATCTTGTATTTTGTATAGCTTGGATACGCCATTTACTTTCTTCTCCATATTATTATGCAGCTAGGATAGGGTGCAGAATTTTTTGATATTTGATGTGTGTCAGGATCTACAAACTTTATTCTGCCTTTTCTAAAATGAACTTCTGCCTTTCCCTCGACAAACCCATGCCACCATTTCGTATCTGTCTTGTTGAACGTCAGCATCACCCCTGTGACGTTGTTTTTCAAGTGCTGGCTGTAACAGTGAGAGACAAACTTTGTGATCTCCGAATACGGTGGGTTGCACCAAAAGTCCTCGGTAAATTCCTGTGTCAGCGAATCATCTTCTTTGGTATAGAACCTGTCACATTTCTGATTTCCATGCTGTGCTGCAACGTCAAGTCGAGGTGACACGTCATACTTTAGACATATCTCGTCAAATATTGTCTTGGGTGTAGCCCAATTGTCTCGCTTTGCTATGCTTTGTAGGTGCTGAACTGACTTCAAGATTTGTCCTCAACGGTATTGTTTGTATGCAAGGTGTGCATACTGTTCATAGTGTTAATGATCATTGACAGTGTGGAATCCATAAAGTCTTTCAACGCCTTCTTGGAGTTGTCAGTTTTGATCTGACTGTCAATGTGGGTTTGATCTTCTGACTCAAATTCTTCTGCTGTCTTTATTCTGATTCCAGTGTACGCATATATCTCAATTCTGTCGTCATTACCGCCAGTTGACACCCTTGTCTTTGTAGGGATATTTCCGACCAGCTCGTCAAAGACTTCCTTGAACAGCTTCTTTGACTTTGGCTTGTAGCCGTTGTCGTTACAAAACTCCGACCACTTGTTGAACGGATCATTTGAATCTAACCTGTATGACGGGGAGTTGACTATCCATTGTTTCTTAAACTCGCTGATTCTGTTTCCAAATATGTTCCAAATCTCAGAAACGGTTCTTGGGCTTATTGGATAGTGGTACTTTTCGTTATCTGCAATCCACGTTGCGTTTCTTAGCAGATACGTCACGAATCCGTCTAGCCCCTGACCGCCAAGCTTCTCATCTGTGATCTTCTTCATCACGTTTTTAATTTCAGTGTCCTTGTGTCGGTACTTTTTGTCAATTCTGATCAGGTATGTCCTGTCATAGATTGCTTCAGCATCATCAGTGTTTGGAATTTCATACAGGTCGTTTGCAGCAAACAAAAATCTACTTGTGGGTGTCAGTGTCTCGCCCTCATGGTAAATTTTTCTAATCGTGATGGAGCTTTGAGTCACCCATTTTTTGATAACGTCAATTTGTTTGATTGACTGATCGTTCAGATCATCATCATAGTTTAGCATTTTGTCAGCAGCAGCCAACTGCAACGTTTGGTCGTTTGCAAGGTCGTGAATTTTGGTTGTCGTGTAATTGTTGTCACCCACGACAAACTGTGCAAGCAACCCAAGCTGTGATTTTCCAGTTCCCGACACCCCGACCAACCCCATCTGATAGTCCACGCCTGTAAATGGGTGAAAACAGGTCGAAAGAAAGTCATAAAACGACTGCCTGGACCTTTTGTCAGGAATTATTGACTCTACGACCTCATCAATTCTGTCATACTTTGCTGACTCGTCAAATCTGTGAGGAATCTGATTCAGTATGATATAGTCAGGTGTGAACTTTGAGGAAAATATGCCGCTTGTTACGTCATACAGTCCATTGGCTAGACATTTGATATGCAAAGAACTCTCAATGTCACGCCTTGAAATAAGTTCACAGGTATCGTTGATGTATTGAAAGACCTCGCTAACGTCTTTTGTCTTTGGCTTGTCAAGTGCCTTTCGTGCTTCTCTCCTGATGTAGGCTTCTCCGTTTGAGTCATAAAATTCCCCATTGTAGAACAGCAGCCCCCCTGTAACGTCAATTCTTTTGATAAAGTTATTTCCCTTGATCCACTCCCCTGCTTCAATTATCTGTGTCTTGTCAAACCTTGTTTTAACGTCTCTTGATCCTAGTGCAAAGGAGATCTGCTTGATCCAATTGAATTTTTCTTCTTCTCCCCACACTGACTCAATGGCATCAGTGGCAAAGTCAGAATTTACATGGTACTTTGACGTAATCTTGCCTAGCTTGTTGTAGAGTTCAAACTTTGAGACAGTATGCTCTACTTTTACAAGCAGCGTAGCCAGTTCAGTCAGTATCGGCATTGGGTTTTTTTCAATCAATCCCCTAACTTCACCGTCACCGTCACCGTTTGCCACCTTGCCACCGCTCAGTATGTGCGACAGTCTTTCATCATCTACCCTGAACTCGTCATATTCCCCCTGCGTACATTCCTGACACGGAATCCCCTCGCCATCATCAATTTTTTCCTTTTCGATTAGACCTGAGTTCTGATTTCTATGGTGTCCTATGTTCTCACACTGACATGAGGACACGCCTTTGTTTTCAAAGTAAATCTTCTCGCAAACGGCATGGGTTTTGCTAAAGACACCTTCTTTTTTACAATCATCACAGATGAAAACATGGCTGTCCTCAGCACATAGACACCCATCAGATCCAGTGGGTGCTTCGCAAGAATCGTGACTGCCTTCTTGACATGACTTGCAGTTCCACTTTGTCATTCGTTGATCCTCAACTGCCTGTCTTTCTTGGCTTTCTCTACAATCTTGAACTTTCCATCACAAACGTAGCACAGTGAGTATCCGCTAGGGTAGTGATAGATTTCGGACTCCTTGCCACAGAAAAAGCACTTCATTCTAAACTATCCCCATGATAAATTATCTGATGCAAAGTCCGAATTATCATCGAGTCCTTGTTATCGGTCCAACTTTTTTCACAGTACTTGCATCTCATTTCGTATCTCCTGTGATTGATTCGTACTCAGTCTCAGCCAGCACAAGTTTTTCCTGTGAGTTTTTTATTTGCTGTCGTATGGATTTTATTTGGCGACTTAGGTTGTGAAAATGATTTTGACATTTGTTTTTATGGCAAATTGTGTGTTTTCTTTTTGCCTTTGAAAAAAATAATTCCTTGCAGATGTTACAGTGATATTGAACCTTATCGACTCCTGGTCTTTTGTCATTCCAAATTTTCCATTTTTCAGAATTTCTTGTAGATTTGCATGGTCCGCAAAATCTTCTCGTACCTAGTATCTCAATGTCGGTTTTACACATTACGCACTTGCCGATCATACCATGCTCTCCCTTCTAATTTTGCGAATTGCGGTCCTTTTGACATTGTACTTACGTCTCATTTTGCGATTCTTTGATGATCGGCAATCGTCACAGAATCTATTTTGCGAGTTGCCTTGATCAAATGTGGACTTGCACATTATGCACTTGATTTCCCACTTTGACTCACTCATTTTTTAATCTCCTTTTTAGAAAAATTGGGGGTGTTGCTCGATTCCAGCAAACGGCTTGGGCTGTTATCGAGCAACTTGTGATACTGGTATAGCGAAAAAACCATTATACCAGTTCCTTTTGCGTGCCGCTAGATCCGTTCTGAATTAGGTATGATTTCTTTGATTGCAGTTTGAAAAAGGATCTGTCTAAACCCTCTTTGTTTGTGTAAGGTGTTTTCACACAAACCATTGGCTCAAAGCCCTCTGTTTTCAAGTCCTCAAGGAATTTTTTACCTAGCAGTTTTTCAACTACCTTTACCCTTGTGGTGTGGAACTTGTTTTCTGCCTTTCCCTCAACTGTGTATGATTCCTTTGTCGTGATTTGGACACCTTTTGTCGTGGTTTCAGCACCGTTGACATACTCCACATAGTCGGATTCCTCTACATCAGTAATGGTGAAGAACATACCGTCAATTTTTTTAAGACTGACTGAATCTATTTTTGGCTCGTATTTTTCATCTTCTATATCGTTCATTTTTTGTTCACCTCTCTCTTTCTAATATCGAGAAAGTCTAATGATGTGACATAGTTAATGTTGCAAAGTGCATTGGAACAAAACACCAAAGAAACGTCAAACTCCACGACTGTCAGAAAACCCTTTCTGCATTTTTCACACACCTCGGGTACTTTTACCGAGGGTTTGGCGAGTAAAGAGTTATTCAGAAAAAAAACGGTCATTTATTGCAATTCCTCAACTGAGTGGTTCTGGACCTTTGACGTTTTAATTAACAGTGCGTGAATGCGGCAAACGCCAGTGATTATTTTTTGCTCGTTTTCAAACTCGATAACGTGAATGTGTGTCACTTCTTTCTTTCTCTCGCCTTTCATTCCCATGAAGCAGTCAGTGACCTCACAATATTCGATGCAATTCAATTTACTATCACTGGCGTTATTTTTACCATTTCCCTAAAGCCGTATTCTTTGAAAATGGTCGCACATATCTCGCAACTTTTCATGTAGTGAGTTGTTTTTTCTGTCGTGTCAATTAGTCGAATGTTCCTGACTTCGTGGTGACATTCTGAAAATTTAGCTGCCAAGTTTTACTTCTCCTGTCAAAACAGGGAGAAGCTGCGAGTCAGATTTGCATGACTCGTATAACTTTGACAACTTTTCTGCACTTGGCTCAGTTTGCAGCAGATGTAGAACTGCGATCTTTAGCCAAGTCGAGGTCGAGGTATATACGCCCTTGCTTCCAAGCTTCTTAACTATTGGTGAGTCGTTAAAGACCGTTCCAATCAGTTGTGCCACTTGCAAGTCAGCGTTAATGCACATGATCTTTTTAGTTTCGTGTCCACTACCTGTCATACTTTGATCCATTTGTTTTCAACAATAGGATAGAGTTTTGACACTATTTAATAGTTGATACATTAAATGATTAATTCCTTTGTCAACGTTAATTACTCGGTACGATTCACTATAAACACGTTAAATGATTTAATAGTTAAATATATGTACTATTGATGCCTAGCGAAAATGGGAATAGTGTTGATCAATTTGTTTTCAACGACCTAATAGACCTGACACTATTTCCAACGACTATTGCTTATTCTACAACTATGTAACGAGACACAGCCTTCTCCAATATAATGTGCGATCATCTGTATTACAACAACGTATTACAATTGTTGCTAGTTTTAATAGCACCATTTAGGGCAGTTAGCATCATGGTCGGATTCGTACCCACAGGTATCGTAACTTTAAGACTTCCAGAAGATCTTGAAAATATACTAAGACAAAAGGCAGTAGAAAACAATACCACGATCACCTATGTTATAATTGACTGCCTTAGAAAAAGACTTGACGTTGAATAAGACAAACTAGAGAAGGTTGTGAGGAAACACTGTCCTCTTGCCCCTGCTGTTTCCCCTAAAGTCAATGGGAAACTTGAACCTTGTAAATATTGTAGAGTATGCGATATACAACGGAATGCCAAAAGTTCCCAAGTAGAACAGAACTTGAAACATCTCGTATGGAACTATCTGTGATTCCTGTTGATTCCAGTTTTCACGAATCTTGTCGTCATACTCATAGTATGCCATCAGGGCAGTTGAGCTGATTAGCAAACTGCACACCATCAATGCCCTGCCTACCCAGGGGAATACCCTGTCATGCCACCTCTCCATGACCTTTGAGAACTTTTCCAGCCTTTCATAGTCAGTCATTGTAGAACCTCGCCTGGACCTTTTGGAAAATCCTTTGTATCGATTTTTTTAGACAGTGATTTCAATAACGAGACTTTTGCTTCACTTATTCCATCATCTACCATTTTTTGAACTTTATCTGATTCCTTTTGTGCCAGTTCTTCTGCCTTTTCAATCGTCAGGGGCTTCATGCAGTTCTCGCAAATCTCATCATCAAAAGAAACAGAACGTTCACATCTTGGACATATCTTGGGAGCTCTATCTACGGTGGCGGTGTTCTCAACTCCGTAGTACTTTAGGATACTGTCCTCAACGTCAGATTGAACGATATGTGCATACTTTGACGGCATGGTACTTGTTGCCGACCAGCCAAACCTCTTTCTCATGAGTGAGTCAGTTAGGGTTGCCGCAAGTCTTGTAGCCGAGGAATGTCTAAAAAGTTTGAGGTTGACCTTTTTCTTTATTTTTGCTTCCCTTGCAATTTTTTGCAACCTCTTGTTCAATGCGGCATACGTCATTTGCTGTCCAAATATCATTTTGTTTTCCGTCAGAATCCACAACGGTGCTTCAGGATCATCTCTAGACGGGTGGCTTGTAAGCCAGTTGGAAATTTTACTTTCTGACTCTATTAGCAGCACAGGTCTTGCACCTGTCTTTCCATCTACTGCAATCTTTAGTCCGTCAGTTGTTCCGTACCTTATCTGTTGAATGTGTTTAATTTGCAAGTCAAGCAGTTCCCCTGGTCTTAGCCCTGCTTCATAGGCTAGTGCTATCCATGCCTTGTCTTGAATTGTCGGTGCGACTGCTATCATGCTAGCCCTGTCCTTGTCGTCAATCATGTTTTCACGAACCAGCTTATCTGCTACGGTTCTGCACTTTACGTCAGCAACTTCAGGTGAATCACCCACGTCTTTGAACGATCTGTTGCCAAACCTTGACCATCTCAGGAAAATTTTGAGATGAATCTTTGTGTCATACGTTGTGTTGGTTTCCTTTCCATCATCACTGTATGTTTGCATGAGTTTTCCAATCAGTTCGTTTACGTCAAATCTGCTCAGTTCAAGAATGTTTTTTCCGTCTAGCAGCCTTACCACCCTTAGCATCTCGCCCATTGACTTTGAACGTCTAGAGTTTGAGAGTGCTTCAGTGATCATTATCGTGTCAAAGTGCATGATTTTCTCGTATTCCTCGACAGTGACCAAATCCCTGATTCTTTTCTTGTTTGCATCAATTTTTGGCTCATAGAAGTATCTGTCACCATGATGGACCATTTTTCTTGATGCTGACTTTGTTACTGATTTTATACTCATTGTTAAATCATTTAATGAATTTACGGTACTTAACTGATGAGGTGGTGCAGTTACCGAGATTTGATCAATTAGTTCAAATCCCCCACTTATATTCACGCCTAGACAGTTGCATTTTGCCGCTATCTCAACTACTGCATTAAATTATTAAATAATTATATAATACATATAACGAGTAGATACCAATGGGAAAATCTGGATATACCTCACTGAGTCTTGACGAAAACAGGTACTCATCATTGAGAAAGAATTGGGATAAAGTCATTTCAAGCACAACTGATGAGACGTTCACCGCATGGGCTACAACCGTACTGGAACAGTCAGTCAAAAGAACCAGCCTGATGCACCTGATGTTTCCAAACTACACATGGGTAGGCAAAACAGATACGGGCTGCGTGATCAAAGACAAGAGTGCGATAGTCGAGGTAAAGTGGTCCAAAAACAAACTTGTTTGTAGCGTACACAGTGACCTGTGCAATCACTGTATGTTTGCAGCACTAAACACCAAATTTTAGAACTTGAATCCCTTTCTTACTATTCCCTGTTTTTGCATAAAGGAGTCCTTCTTCACCTTGTTTCGTTTCTTTTTCACGCCCTCTTTGTATTTTTTGTCCTTGACCAACTGTTTTGCTGATGCCTTGTCGCCACGAATGACCTCAGTTCTTTTGAACAAACCGACAATGTGATAGGTCCTTGTGTTGCCAAGAAAGTCAACTGACTTTCCCTTCTTTGACTTTTGCTTCTTTTCTGTTGATTCGGAATCTAAATTAAATACGGTAGTTCGTCTTGACGATCTTGGTGGCAATACGCTAGGGTTTGACTCTCTAGTTATTCTTGATGCTCTTGATACTCTTGATGGTCTTGAAAGTCTTGATGGTCTTGGTGTGGATCTGCTTGGGGATAATCTATTTGGAGAAGATTTGCTTGGAGAGGACTTTGATGTTGATATTGAGGACTTGCTTGGAGAAGATACTGAAAGTTTACTGCTAGATGAAATGGATTTTGATGTTGATGATAAACTACCAGGTGTAACTGAGTATGATTTTGATAGTTTAGAAGATTTTGATGATAACGATACTAAAGATGGTCTAGGTGCAACTGATCTAGGTGCAACTGATCTAGGTGCAACTGAAGAAGTTGTTTTTGGTTTCTGTGATGGATTTGGCATTGAAATAGTTGTAGGAACTAAAGTAGGGGTGTAACTATAAGATTTCAAACTATCTGAAGCCAGTGATGAAACTGATTTTTCAGGAACGACATAACTTGTTACCTCTCCTGACTTTTGTGTAAAGTCTAATTGAGGTGAACGAGATTTGATACTTTCTGCAATCTCATCTAGTTCTCTACCTTGTGCCTTTTTTATTGGAGAGATGGATTCAGATAATTCCTCAGCCCTTGACTTGAATATCTTATACAAATCAACTGTGTCTTTTCCTCTCAATGCTGGTGGATCAACGTGTAACACCCCATCATCAATGAGTTTGTTCTGCTTTGCTTCCCATGAACCAACTTCAGTGACACCTTTGAATTTTTCAGTTGTTTTACCTTGTAGAGATACAACACTTGATGCCTTTGCCAATATCTGATCTTTAATGTCTCTAACCTTTATTCCACTATCAGATTCCTTGAGTGGTTGTTTTAGAACCTTTGATAGTTTATCGGTTCTGTACTTTTCTCCAAATCTTAAACCTGATTCCTGTGCAACTGATTGATACTTTACTGCATCTTTTGAATCTAAGAGTTCAACAAATTCATCAGGTTTTCCCCCAGTCTCTTTTGAAGTTACAGTGATCTTCTTTTTGTTACTTGCCAATTGTATCTTAACATCATCAGTACTGTATGGTGCTGCTTCATCATAGATTGTTTTTGTGTGTCTTACAGCATCATCAGTTTTTGGTGCATCAATATCAAAGTCATGTTTTGCACCCTTTTGGTATTTTGGTCTTAGTTGTGTATCTTGTGCCATTGATCCACCGACTTGACCTAATCGTGTCTTGAGTCGTGTGAAATTAATTGGTGATTGTGCCTTACCAATACCTCTAAGAATTGCTTGTGTGATTGGTCCACTTGGTATGAACTTTAGTGGTTTTTCACCAAATCCTGAATACATTACTGGTTTTTGTTTTCTTGCCAACTCTACACCTCTTTCAATATTTTCAACAAACTTTACATCACTAGGATTCATTTTACCTTGTTTAACTAATTCCTGTACTACTGCTTTGTTAAATTGAGTTTGTTGTTTAGCACCTGTCATTAGTTCTAGACCTCTACCTTGTGGAGTAATATCTGCTTTAGCCAAAACTTCAGCAGCACTTGTTTTACCCCAGGAGTATGAACCTGAAGTGTCAGCCAGTTTTAGTTTTTCAACTGAACTAATGATTGTAGGATTGTCATAAGTTTTTGTTGCAACTGTCTTTCCAAATAATTTAAACTCTTTTGCTACTGGAACTGCTTCTTGTACAGGAGCTCCAGCGATTGTCTTTGCAGTAGTTTGCATGGTGATGGTTTGACCACCTATACCCATTGGTCGTAGTAATTGCCTAACACCTTTAGGTCCTATCCAGTAACCCCCTACAACACCACTTGTAAAATCACCAGTACCGTATGTTTTCATATAATCTGAAGATGCTGAAGCAATTTCCTCACCAGTTTTGAATCTTCCTTTTTCAAAGTCGTATGGAAATACAATCTGATCAGGGGATTCACTTGACTGGACCAATGGAGTTGGCGGTAAAGAACCTGAAACGTATGGTGCAACACTTTGAGTTGCCAAATTATCTATCTGTATTGCAGCCCCAACGCCCATCTTTGCAACCCCTACTGGATTACCGCCTTGCCAAGACAATCCACGATAAAGAGTACCACCTATTCCCTCATCAGATTGCAAATTCTTTCCAGCATCATCAAGGAACTTGTATGTGTCAGCCAGGTATTGCTTTGAATTGTTTCCTTGTCGTGAGAACCCCTCGCTGATTGTAAATGGGTTTGTCTTGTTCTGATAGTCAATGTATGCCTGTGCCTGTTCCTTGGTGTCAAACAGCAACGGATCTGTTTTCTCTCTTGCGACAAAAGACGAGCCGTCTAATCCAAAAGAAGTTATGTTTCCTGTCTTGCCTGAGTCCACAACCCATTGAGTCTTTGCATCAGGATCAGGTGCAGGAGCTCCCTGAACTGGCGTGCCGTCAGGACCGTATCCGATGTAAGAGCCGCCCTTGCCTTCCTTTGATGCCATAAATGACAGGGCGTTCTGTCTTTGTTGCAGAACGGCATCAGATACTTTTGGCTGTCTTGGAATAAATCCCCTCAAGTCGCCCATTGTCGTGTTTGTCTTTTCTGCGTATGCTGCCTGCTTTCTTGCGGCATCATATTTCACAGGGGTTGTCAGTACGGAATCAGGAATAGTCTCAGGTCGGTTAATGTCATATCCACGTTCTGATAAAAATCGTTTCAGGTTGATCGTGTTGCCAGCAGAATAACTTTGTGGGGTTTGCGGTTTTAGCAACGCCTGTGCAAGTCCGACCTTTCCATCTCGCAAGTCTTGAACGTACTGCTTTTGGGTGATGTTTGCCTTGTTGACACCCTTGTTTCCAGATGTGTTTGTCCTTGTCGGAATGACTACACTGTCAGGTCGGTTTGATATGTTGTAGCTTTTTGAATTAATCGTAACTGTTGCAGAACTTGGAAGTGAGCCACTCTTTGACATATCAAGCACGTTGTAGATGCTTGACACCCCTGCATTGTCAAGTGACTTTACGTCAACGTGCAACCCCTGCTTCTCAAGTGCAGCCTGGTTTGTTTTTTGCAAGTCCTTGCTGGTGTTGGGATCATTGATTACCTGATTCCAGTGCTTTGCATCATTGGACAACTGGTTGACACTTTCCTTTCTTGCAGCAGCACTGAACTTTAGTTGCTCTTGTTTTTGTTTTCCATCAAACGTGTCTTTAGCACTTTGTACCGCACTTGCGTGGGCTGACAATGAGCCGCCAGCATATACAGCAGCGTTGGCTCTGGATATTTCGACCTGGTATCGTGTCCACCTGTTGCCGATTGAGCTTGCTGGCGTGTTGTTTTTCAATGCTTTGGCAGTATGCTGGTTGATTGCCTCGCCTGTGTACAGTTTTCTTGCGGTAGGGTGTGTCGGCATTGGCTTTGCACCACCCCTGTGAATTGATGCTGGTTGAAATCCGTCAGCCTTAACATTCTTCATTGTAATCGCACTAAGTTCAGCCTGTTTTGCCTTAGAAGTAGAGGTGTTCCAGTTTACGTGTGAACTGTTATCAAAACTTTTCCCTTTCATACCAGCCCTGTAAGGATATGGATTTTTCATGGCTGAGTATTTCTCGTTTACCGCCTGAATTTCAGCAGCCCTATCTGCTGCTTTTTTTTCTGCCGCTTTTCTTGCATCTTCAAGTCTTTTCTTCTCTGCTGACTCTGCATCTTTGATGTTCTTTATCTGCAAGTCATACGCTGCCTTTTCCTTGTCGTAAACTTTTTTGTCCTTCTCATACTGGACCAAATCTTTTTGATACTGCTGTTCGTCAAGTATGTTTTGTGCTTGACTGGCTTGAGGTTGATCTTGTGCCAATGACATAACTTGGTAAGGACTCGGTAATATTTAATATATTAGCAAAAACAAGGAACAATGTGTCAGATGTATCCATCATAGAGTTTGCAGTTTATGCGTTGGTATGCTACACAGGAATCGTAATGTTGATTATTTCAGCCTTTAAAGAGACACCAAGCACCGTATCTCAAAGTGCGTTAAGGGTGATATGGCTTATCCCAAGTATCCTATGTGCATATATGCTGGCAAGTGCTGGGGCTGACATATATCTCTCAACGGAGATAATGTCAGATCAGGTGTTGGACAGCAACAACGCAATAGTCACGCTGACTGACACGACAGTGGAAAAAATCACACTACTGAATCCAGTTTGGATCACACTTCACTTTATGTTTTTTATCATACTGCTTCTTTACGTCATGATAAATGTCCTGACACTGTTTATGAAGCGAAACTAGGTTTTCCAAAAACAGTAATCACAGGTGCATCTGCATTCCTCTTTGCAACTAAACTTGCACTCGCACTTTGTCATATTCCTCGAACATATCCTATGATGGCTCTTGCCAGTAGGAAACCGTAGAGTATGGTCATGCCAAGCACAAAGATCAATGGAACACCAAACAGATACATGATGTAGAAGATGTACGTTCCAGTCATTAGCGTTACAAGTTCCCATGCCACAAATGCCGCACCTGTCGTGAAGGTTTCTACCTTGTCATAGTATGTGCTGTTTCCCTGAAAGTCAGCAGATATGATGTTGGTGGTCCTTTCGTTTACCCTGTCCATCTTCAAGAATCCATGAATGGCAGATTTTACAGGCGTGCCGTCTAGGTTGGTTAGTGTAATTCCAAACGTATCGCCTACTGAATACTGAACTCCTAATATTGAGAAACTAAGGGTGTACATGAATATGATGATCATTAATGCCTTGTCAATCATCTTATGATCTTCTCCTTGCCATCACTATTGCTAAGATTACCACCATTGTTAATATTCCACCAATGAGTGTGACCTTTTCAATAATTTCAAACCATGCCAATACCATGACAATTGCTGACATAATTCCAACACCCACAGCAGGGTTGTATCTGTTAAATCCAACCATAGCAATTAAGATTACGAATAATGTAATCAAGTCAAGTGATCCAAATTGTCCTGACAGTCCATACTCGCCACTTTTGAAACTATCTGCTTGTGTCTTAAATGGAATTGTGGTCATTGTAAGCAAGTGTTGTCCTTTAATTGTAGGATCAGTGGAATCATAACATAGCATTTCAATAATATCATTGTCAGAATCATTAAACGTCATTGTGTGACTTACTGTACCATCTAACTCGGCAGTCTCAGCCAAGTTATCATAAGTTGTCGTGGTTCTTGCAAACTTGTAATCAACATTACAATTAACATCAAGTGATGGCTCATACAACATTTTCACGATTGTATTATTACCTGAATACGACTGTTCAAATATAATTGGTATTCTGTCAGGATTAATATCAGTAGGAATATTGATAGCACCTAAAACATTTTCAGAAGTTGCAGTCGCATTGACTACCGTACCTGAGTCATTGTCGCCATGAATTGTCAACGCAGAAACCGAAAAATGATATGTTGTTGTAGGATCTAAATTGGTTACAGTGAATGACGGAGTGTTGCTGTTGGTGTCAGAGATTAACGTGGTTGTTACATTTGTAACTGGATTGACTGAGTAAATTCTGTATCCGTCTAGGTAGCCGTAAAGATTGCTTGGCTGTGTCCATGTAAGTGTGGCATCTATGAACTGACCAGCAGTTGCGGAAAGTACGGTTACAGGATCAGGTATGTGGTATGTTGTTTGCGAGTATGTGTTTGATGGGAAAGAGTCACCGACACTTGAGGTACTCATTACTCGGTAGTTGTAAAACACGTTGGTCGTCAATCCAGTGTCCAGGAATCCAGGACTTGTGGTGGTTGCGACATTTACAAATCCGCTACCAATTCCGTTTTCCCTTTGAACCTGATAGCCTGTAACCCCTGCTGGATTGTCAGGTGCGTTCCATGTGAGTGACAGTTGTGACGTGCTTGTGCTTGGCGTTACAAGTAAACTTGTTGGCTTGTCAGGCAGCGTTGACTGTGTGAGTGTGCCGCTTGCACCATCACCTATTGTATTGTATGCCTTTACCTCAAAGTCGTAACTTGTAAGGTATGACAGTCCAGTTTGGTTGAGGTATCTGCTAAGCGAGTCTTGGACCAACACAGTGTCACGATAAACCTTGTAGCCCAATACTGGATAGCCGTTATCGTTTGACTGATCCCATGACAAATCCATAGAAGTTGATGTGACCTCGATTGCCGTCAAGTTTGTGACAATGCTTGGAACTCCAAATGACACGCCAGTTGCGGTGTTGGAAGTGGCTGAGTCGCCAACTGAGTTGTTTACAATGATGTTAAAGTCGTATGAGGTGTTCTGCGTTAGTCCAGTTACAGAATAACTCGTACCTGTGGTGGTGTCAATCTGCGAGCCGCCTTGCATCACCTTATACAAGTCAATGTTAGAGCCACCGTTTGCTGGGGCTGACCATGCCAGGTCAATCTGTGTTGGAGATATTATACTTGCAGCCAAGTCACTTACTGCGTTTGGTACAGTCGGTGTTGTCATTGACAGCTCAGGTGACTGAACCGTAGAACCTATCAGATTGTTTGTAACAATTGTATAATAAAATGAGCCTGAGTTTGGTACTGTGTCAGTGTGAACAAGTCCAGCAATTCCAGATTGTATCAATGCAAATCCGCTACCTGAAGTTGTAGAACGGTAAAGGTCATAGTTTGTAATTGCAGAACCACCGTTGCTTGGTGCTACCCATGAAACCGTAACGTCAAGCGGTGCTGTGTCAGGTGCTACGATACTGCCAGTAGGTGCTGCTGCCGTATCAGGTATGGTTGCAGTTGTAATGCTAGAAGTTGCTGACAGTACGGAACTGCCATGATTCGAGACTGCCTTTGCTGAGAAAACAAACGTACCTGAGTTTGGAACTGTGTTATCTACACTTGATACCAATCCAACGGTATCAACTAACACTCCGTCACGATAGATTTCAAAGCCTGTAAGAGTTCCAGAACCAACGTTTGCGTCAGGGCTGATTGAAACTGTAATTTCTAAAGGCGTACTATTTGGATTATTGATAGCAGTTGATATTACAGGTGCATCAGGCGGTGTTCCAGCCAGTCCACTTACGAATGTCGTGTAATCGGATAGACCTACTGCATTCTCACTTTTAATTGCATAGTAGTAGAGATTCCCACCGACAACCGTACTATCATCATAACTTGTAGTGCTTGCACCAGTGGTTGCAAGCGGAGTCAACACTGCACCCCTGTCGGCAATCCCTGCAATTTCAGTCGAGGTTAACGTGTCGGAGTTGATGAAGAACTCATCCAACGAGCCTGAGAGGTTTGTCGTGTAAGGTGCTGATGAAACTGGAACTGCTACATCATAGAATTTCACATCATCTATTGTAAATGCAGAACCGACTGATGTTGACACAACAAAGTATCTTAGATTGTCAATGTTTGCAATAGTCACAGTTTGCGAATCTATGAGGGTTGAATATTCATCTGAATAAAATTCAATGGAAGCTTCTGTCGCACTCGTTCTGATTATCTTAATCCATTTGGTATCTAACGCTGGTGATGCAACTGTGAACCTATAATCATATTGACCGCTAGTTCCAGCAATATTATCTGTACCCTCAAAGTCGTAATAGCTTGTAGAATCGGTTTGTCTTAATCCGATACCATCTCTAGCAGTTGCCGAACTTGTTGCTGTGGAATCCTGAACCATGAATATGATACCATTAAGTTTGGCTGTCATTGATAACTTGAATTGTAACGACCAGTCATTATCCAAAACTGCACCGTTCAAATCAATGTAGTTGCCACTTCCAGAAGATGTAAATTCCAAGTTGTCGTTACTTATGTTCACATCATCATTCACACTGTTAGGAATCCATACTGCATCTGCACTTGACTGTGTTGTATAACTGCTGAAATCATCATCAACTAATGGTGTAGAACCACTGTTAGAACCAAGACTCGTACTGTCAGTTGCGGTTGCCTGACTTACACCGTTCTGATAGATAGTCCAAAGGTTTGATGAATCCCTTGTAAATGCGTAGTGCTGTGTGGTTACGGTGTTGTCAGTGAGTCCAGTTGCGGAGATGATTGTACCACCTGTTGAAGCATCTAAAGTAATAGCACCCATTCGATAGTTAGCTGCCATAACATAATAGTCACCGCTTGCAGTATAAGACGAAGTATGGAACGTCACACCGTTTTTCTTGTATGTAACTACGCCACTGGAACTTATGTCAATGCCAAACGTATCTGACAAAGTCCAACTTCCAAGAATTGCCCAATTATTATATGCCACACCGTTTTCAACAACGATTAATCCTGCGTTGTCAGTGTATAGTGCAAAATCCATTTCGGAATAACCACCACCACCACTCGGTGCAGATGTTTCCTTGCTAAATGCTACGACTTGATTTGTGTTGGGGTATCCACCCTCAGTAGTTGAACCTTCCAAATTGTATGAGAGAGATGCACCGCTTGAAGTTGAAAATGTTTCAACGGTTCTAGCCCAGTTGTGATTGCCCTGAGTGGTATGTGTCGGAGTTACGGTTGCACCGCTAATGTCGAAACCAACTGCACTTGCAGAATCCCATACTGCTATTGTTTCCTCAACGCTTGCACTTGTCGCACCCACGTTGAACGTTACGTCATTGAGTCCGAGAAGTTTTGTGTTGGCTGGTGGGGGTGTTACAAGTTCAGATGCTATCATGTATAAATCAGCAGTGCCACTAAAGTGGTTGGTTTTCCATGCGTTACTTCGCCATGAATATAATTGCCCGTCACTTTCTGGGTTTGATGAATTGACTCTAGGATTTACAGATGACGTACCTTCTATACCACCATCAGTTGACACACCG
>Ga0233413_10000217_pt1 | contig 29762 bp, 40 predicted proteins | sample Na_anoxic_6_MG_FD_189019 | JGI IMG/M metagenome (GOLD analysis project Ga0233413, IMG submission 189019) | Seawater microbial communities from Saanich Inlet, British Columbia, Canada - Na_anoxic_6_MG | ecosystem: Environmental > Aquatic > Marine > Inlet | place: Canada: British Columbia...
TTTCAACTGTATCGTCTGTCAATCCATCTCGTTCGGCATTGACAAACATCAAGATAGGGCCTTTCTGTTTCAACAAGAATTGCGCCATTTCCTGAAACATATCAAGGTTTTCGTTTTTATTGCGACGGTCAGCGTAGACGGGCTGAACATCTACCACGATGCAGGAGCGGCTCTTGCCTTCATTTAGGAGTTCAGTAATCTTCATCGTCTTCGTCCTCGTCTCTTAATTGATCCATGATGTAATCATTTTACATCACAAAAATAGAACCGGTAGCTTGGCCGAAGATGGCATCGATTGCCCAATATAATTCTTCTTTCATGCTATCTACTAGTTCATTGGCGTACTCTTCTTCTTCTTGACGACCACGCGCAGAACCATCCCAGCGATCATGACCCCATGCTTTCTTTGTGACGATTTTGCTTGGCACTGGATTGAAGTGAATACCAGTCGATGTGATTAGCTGTTGTGCTATCAACTCATTTAGGAATTCGAAGGGTTCTCGTAAATTATTCTTCCTAGCTGATCGAAAGGTTCCGATGGCTTCATAAAAACGACGCACCATGAGTTCTTTATTGCGATTCTCTGCGTAATCTGATTGGTTCATACCATACGTGTCTTTTTTCCTAATATCCTTGCCGTAGTATTCTTTGAAGATATTATTTGTGTAACGTTCGATGATTTTTTCAGCCTCTGTGTAATTTGATATTTGTCGGCCATTATATCCGCCATATCTCGCAAGAACATGTGCGATACGATGGGCGATGATCCATGACGACATCGGAACACCCTCAGCGCCTTTGTTGTTGGTAAAGATTACCGTTATGCCATCTTCGTGCTCTGGAATGTGTGGCGCGATTGACGGCATGTTTTTATCGAGCCAGTCTCTATCCACCATACCCACTTCGGTGTGTTGTCTGGCTTCTTTGGTGTTCGCAAAGTAGAAGTGAAAATCATGCTCTGTGTTGGCGAACATATTCTTGGTCTTTTGCACGGCCTTTGGGTGAGTGATCAGTGTCTTGTCAGTATCTCTGGTGAAACTGGATGAACGTTTTTCAAAGTCCGCTGGGTCTTTGCTTATCTTTGCGCCACCCACAGGTGGCGTATCCCAATTCCCGCCCGATGGCGCATTGGGTTTGTCACTCAATGTTTCATAGTCTTGAATAGGTGTTTCTTTTAGTAGTTCACTGATCTTCATTTTGGATTCCTTATCATTCCTGCCGACACACTGAAATCCTTGTTGCGGCCTTTGTTCTCTTGAAAGCCAAATCTCTTATAAAATTTGACCAATCTTGATCTGCTCGTGGTGCCATGGTGATCGTCTTTTACGGCAGGGGATAGAATAACACGCTTCTTCAGTTTGTCGGCAAATGCGACAAGTTCATTCATCACGGCGGTGCCTGTACCCTGCTTCTTATCGCCTACAATTATAGTGTCCAGCTTAATGTCGTCATTGTATGCATACAAACTGAAGACCTCAACAGCATGTCTGTCCTTGATATAGGTTTCGAATTTCTCGATTGGGTCGTTGCCACCATCTTCTTGAACTTCTTGAACTTTGAACTTTTTGATCAAATGATCCACCAACCCAGTCAGGGTATAAATCTTCAACTTCTTCATCTCTTCAATAAGTGCATCAAGTTTAGGTCGAGCATCTGATGTTCTAGCGTTGTGAACATCTGCGGCCAATGACCGAATGCTGTCATCTTTATACCAACCCTCCATGTTGTCCAATCTTTTTTTGGCTTCCGGTGATAGTTTGCTCTTATCCTGAATCTTCAACATTTCCATGTAATCAGCAAACGGGTTTCTACGGCGTCCCGATCTTGGGGTAGGAGACCATGATTTAGGTGCTGGGGCTGATGGTCGTGCACTGCCCAATGAACTGGTTGCATTACGTTTATCTAATAGGTTGAATGATTTCACATCTTTGTATATGTACACGGGAATGTCTAATTGCTTGGATGCACGGAATACATTCCTCATCAATCGAATGTAGATGTCATCTCTTTTTTGATCCCTTGGGTATTCGGACGGCTTGGCGTCTGGGTTCATCATCTTATCCATTGGACCCGGCTCTTTCATCTCTGGGGTACGGTCCATTAACATATGGATTTCTTTGATGAATTTATTAGCATTTGGAATCACTGGTTTATCGGAATACACTCGATCTTCCATCTCATCTTTGTCACCCCATCCCCAATAATCCACAGGCTTTCCGGAGAACCCTGCTGCCATGAGTTTCTGGCCATCTAATACAATTAACGTTTGGCCTTGTTGTGATTTCACGGCTGGGTAATGGTATTTGCCTAGCTTGGATCGTGCAAAACTCATGTAGTACACTTTCTTTTCGGACGGTCGATGCTGCTGTTCTGCGCCTGTGCCAATGTCTGGGGTTAGCCGTAAGGTATTACTCGACAAAATGTCTTTTACGTTATGTAGACCGGTTGAATGATATAGGACAGTCGATAGTCCTTCTTGTAGGAGTTCAGTGATCTTCATTTAGTGATCCTTCCGACTCGTAGTAGGGCACTTCTTCAAATGCTTTAGGAGAGTTCGGATTCCGTATGAATATCTCTGGATTGTGAATAACTCGACCATCTCTGTCACCATCACCATCACCTGTTCTAATATCAACGTATGCTTTTTTGTCCAATAACTCAGGTGTTTTCTTGGCCATCATCCGCAGTGTGGCTGCGGCTTCTTTCATGGACCCTGCCTCGATAGACGCTTTCTTATGGCTGCTGTAATCCACTCTTACCCATCCATACTGCATCATAACAAGGTTGACTGGGCCACTGTAAAAATCTTGATTGCTGGCCACCGCCAGTAGCTGGCTGCGAGTCTTGGGTGGAAAGTTTTTGCTTGGTTCATCAACTGCCTTGACATGATGTGGGTGGTCTTCTTTGTTCATATTGAACAGTTCGTTCGTGCCGGGGTTATACCAGAATTTCTCTGCTATGCCATCTTTCTTGCGATACTCTAGGAGTTCTTTAATCAGCATGTTATGGCCGATACAACATACCGCTGAATGTTCCAGACGTGCGTGTGACCTTGAACCGAAGATTGGCAAACACTCCATTGAAATTAGTGTACTGATATCCCGAATCCAATGTGTACGTGGATGTGTCAACCACAAACCATTCAGTCGCAGTCTGTTCAAGAGTTGCCTCAACCTCGACCGTGCCACTGAATGCTGCCAAATTGTATGCTGCAGTATGTAAAGCTTGGTTACTGTTCATGTTTGGATTAGCTGAAACAGTTGCACTATATGAAACTCCTACAGCTTCTGTGCCCATAACAGGTGCTCTGGAAGGCACAAATACTGGATATACTTTGTCCTGTAAAGCGATTGTTCCGCCAGCATTCCATGAGTCGTCTGCATAGATCACATGTTCGGTCAGGTCAGCGTCGGTGACCTTGATACTGTATGTGTATTTCTTTGATGTCAGGTTACGGGTGTCGGATTCTGTCATACCGACAGTGGCCAAGCCACCGGTTGCGTTTGTAATCGTGCCGGGTTTAGTAACAAACGCGGATAGGTTGGCCGTGTCCATTAGGTTCATCTCGATTGTTCGTCCTGTAAGATCAATTGGCTTTTGCTCTTGGTTTTTGAACTGAAGTTGGATTATGTTGTCCACTCCTTTGAATAATTTCACTCCACGTGCATACACTACGTTATTCCTCGCTATTAAGGTGCCAGCGTCCTCATTCAATTGGACAACTACTAAATTATCGTATAGGTATCCTAAAATTGTTTGCATGACGCTTGCCCTTCATTTAAATGGCAATTATCAAAATGCCATCTTGTCATATTTCCCTTGTTTTTACTCGTTGTATTGCAATGAGGGCATATAACTTCTTCTCTATTTTTCCATGCATCAGACAAAGCTTGCTTGTGCTGATCATCGAATGACTTTCCGCGTTTTGCCACGGACATCTTGTGTTTGGTATCGGCAGAAAACTTCTTTCCAAAATGGTAAGATTTTTCACCTATCTGTGCTAATGATAGTTTTTGCTTAACATCCTCTGGCATTGTTCGACCTTTTAGTGCTTGGCGTATTTTTTCTTTAGTTTCGTCCGATCTGGGTCTTCCTTTTGTTTTAGCGGATAGTGCTGCCTTCATCGCATCGTCCCATATGACGCCGCCGCCAACGTTCCGATTTAGCCATACCTTGTTAGGCAGTCCTAACTCACTTAAAAATTGGTGCTCATATGACAATGCTTCTTCTTTTGTTTCAAATACCTTATCTATCTTTATATCGAATGCTCCCAATCCATGATCATCTATCAGGGACTTGATAACCTTCGATGATGTGAAGTATTTTTTCCATAGATCATTGGACGCCTCTGTTTTATTAGCGAATCTGACCCCATAATATTTTTGGTTGGTGGGGAGGAAAGTAACTTCATATGTATATGGCTTCGGTTGTAACATTGTCTAAATACCCTTATGCAGTATTTAGCTGAAACAATAAGACGAGCCTACCTAAAGGGACCATAAATAAAACAGCATGAATGATTTATTTGACAAACTATTAGAGAAGTACCCATTCCTCAGTCACGTCACCTACGGTGGTGAGGATTACATCGGTATTATCCAGAACAAAGACGCGGTAATAACCAGTATATATGATTTTCATAGCATGCGCGATGATCAACACAAGAAAGACTATCTGGAACTAGCGGATCAATGGTGGTGGGAAAGCAATCGGATGCTTCCGATCAATATCTTCCTGAAACAGGATTGGGTACCTTTCAGAGCATGCTTGAAGAGCTTTAATTCAAAGGATGTGGAGATTCTCGCTGGACCGTACGTCAGTTTGAGTGAAATCAGCACCAAACGTGTGAAAAGACGGTCAATTACACTTATCAGAAAGATTAGCTGAAGTCGTCCACCGATTCAACTATCATAATGTTCAATTCCGGCTTCTTTCGGGATTCTTGCATCAATTTATCGTCTGCAAGATCGCCTAATCGATAGCTATTACGAATAGGCAGACCACTGACGATATCAAACTTCACATCATTGTATTTGCTACCTGCATAACCGCCCTGTTTGATCATATGGTTCGACCAATTGTACAAATTGTCCTTGATCTTGTCAGTCATCTTTTCGATGCTCACTGTCCAGAAGATATTGCGACCGGCGCGATTTAGTCGGGTACGAATCCAGCCACGTTTGAGAATCCCAGCCATAATCTCTTCTCTGGCTTTGCCTTCTCGACCAATTTCTTCTTGGTGTTTTGCATACGTGTGGTAAATGGCTTCCAACGATGTGCCGAACTTCTCGGGATTTTTGATCACGAACGAGATGTGAATATCATCGGATGTGTCTAGAATTTGACCGCGTGGATTGATCCACTGTGCGGAAGTTGATCCCACAGGACCACGTTCCGTTTTCAGGTCATCTAGTTTGGTCAGTAAGTCACTCATGTCAGTCGTGTCAGTCATACTGTATTTATCCTATTCCATATCGTGCTATCTCTTCAAGTAATTCATCCAATGTGATTAAACTAGTGGAACCCTTTCGGACATTTTCGTTAGCCTCTATCACTCTAAGGTTAGCCGGATGATTGACTATACTAACGGGAACATCTGTGTAATAGGCTTCTAATAAACTCAGTTTATGATCCACATGATACGTCTGATTGCCTAATGTATGCCCATTATTCTTAGCCCATTTTTGTGCTTCTTTTCTACATTTCCTAGCGTAGGCCCTATAATTTTTGGCATCTTCTGGTTTCAGAATCGCACGTTTATTGGCGGCGGCTGTTGATTTTTTTCTTGCTTCTGGATTATGCGCCACATGCTCGATAAAGGTCTGCTTGGTCTGTTCTTTTCTAATAGCATCATTTTCCCAACTCAATTTAGTTCGTTGTGATAATTGCAACAAATAGGCTGGGCACTTAGAGTACATCACCACACATGTTAGTTTGTTATGAGTGTTTCTGTATCTTGCCGGAAGACCACACCCAAAATGACACATACCATCACTTGGTATCGGCTCGTGCGTTTTTTTATGATATGAGTATGTGGCGGCACTTCCTAAAAAATCCCCACATTCATCGCATTCCCTTGGATATTTTATCGTTCCTTTCTTGTTAGGTACTCCTTTTCGCCTACCCATATTATACTCCTTAAAGAAGTATTTATGATAGATTATTAAAAAGGCACACTTAGTCGGTCAATATATTTATGTGCACTGCTACCAATTGAGAATACGCGATTGCGTGAGATTTGCGAAATGTGTATCCTTTATCGGTTTTCTGCCAAACGGTTTCTCCGATTGTTTTCCACGATTCACCGATCAAATGGCGCTTGCCCGGACGTATTACCGATAGGAACATAGCCATTCTCGGGATAGTATCAGGTTTCATCCGAGTTAGCAAGCCGAATTGCGAATTTATATGAACGACCTGTTTACAGAACTCTCGATCTTCCCAGCATCGTTCCCAATCTGGCTCTCGATCCATGAGTTCCTGCAAATGGTTCTGATCTTTGACCAATTCATACACCGACATGTTCAACAAGTCGATCTTCATGTATCCACGTTGTTCAGCTTCCTTGTAATCGATACTGGCAACACCGCGCAATGCATCTGATGGGATATCAGTAAAGAACACACCGGAATTATGGCGCTTCAATACTCCATCCTTGATCATACCAGCGGGGGTATGCTTGAACAGTTCCAGAACCTTTGTTCTGTCGGGGAGATCAATATCAATATCTCCAGTGAATATTATTTTTTCTTGTAAGTTTTTCCTTTGTTCCACGGTATTTGTCCTTTTTTGGATGCACTTAATGATTGTTTATGTTCCGTGGACAATGGTCCAGTTTTCAATCCTTTATTCCACGGTATTCTGCCATTGGGATTATGTTGTTTGATTCCATTAGAAATCCGTTGCTTGTCTTCCTTTGATCGTTCCTTACCTTCGTTCCATACCTTTCGTCCCGAAGGATTTGCGCGTTTGATACCATCTCGCATGGCTTGTTTTTCTTCTTCGGTGCGTTTCTTCCCTTTGTTCCAAGGAATTTTACCTTTGTTGGCTATTGAAACTGCTTGTTTTTCGCTGTCAGTTCTATGCCTACCGTACATTCCATTATTTTTGCCAACATTCTTTGGCGGTTTATTACCCAAGCACACGTTAGTTAATACACCATCATGATCCAGTTGTGTTCTGCCATAATGTTGTATCAATTCGTCTTCCAATAGATAAGCTTCGTTCTCGTCATGAATGTTTTCGTATGCGAATTCTACTATCGGTTCCATACCGGCGTTACGAATTGATTGTATCTTTTGATATTTGGCAATATTCTCGGTCGTTTTACTCGTTTCTCTGAGATGATCCCATGCCCTATTATTGGAACCCTTGCCAACATAAAACGGAACATGATCCCGTGGATCGATATACACATAAACATAATACACATTTACTCTCCTTGTCTTGTGTATTTTTTATCACGACTAGCCAAATCGAAGTTAATAATTATCAATATCAGGCATCGGTTAAATCAATCGTATTCAGGTCGAAGATGGGTTCAATTTTAGCCCATTCCTCTTCGTTCAATTCAATGGGTTCATCAGTGCCCCTCATATACAGATATGTGATGTCTGGATCGGGGGTATTGATGTGCGATACCTCTTCTGGTCGGAAACGCCAATACCCTATTTGTATAAAACCACCTTCTATCATAATCCGTATTCCTTCAACAACTCTTTCACTCGAACAGTCTCAGGTTCACATAACTCGAAACGTCGTTGCCAATATTCCGGCGAAATGAAATCAATGACCATGTTCAACTGATCAGGGTTCATTGATCCTAGATATGCGAGACCAGACTCGCAATTATACAATACCCAAGGGGAAAGTTTGCCCACGGACACCCAATGTGCCAATACATTACCATTGCCATTACGGAAACAGTTCTCGAATGAGTCCTTGTTTTGATTCGCCCATTCCATCATGGTTTCGATTGATCTGATCATTGCCGCCTCAGATGATTCTCTATCATAGCGATCTTTGATATAATCTTGGTACACTGCGACATGGCACCATTCATCCAGTTTCAAACTGTTGACAATCACGTATGCCATAAAGGCAGATGGATTGAATGCGGAGATATCGATGATATGTCTACCGAATTTCACGAATGATTCATAGAATTGGAACTTACAGAAATCTTCGTAGGTCCACACTTTCTTGGAACCTTGTTTGATTTTCAGATACAACAACCATGTCTCAAATCCTTTTTGTACACCGGGTTCATGCTCTTGGGCGGAACGGCGGAATTGTGCACATGAATGTTTGATCAGGGATTTCTCCCACGTGAATCCTCTATTGCAAAAGCCACACACATATTGTGGTGTGGCATCGGCACGGGCTTTTTTGGCTGCGTCAATTACATCTTTCATAGCTGCTTCTTTATATCTGCAGGAGAGAGTCCACAATCGGTCGCATATGCTTTTATCGTCTTTGAATCATTCTTCATAATCATTGTTTCGATTTCTTCATCATTCAATTCAGGAAATCTTGATCGTAGGAACTTGGCGGTTTTATTGTGGTTACTGGAACCGGAGGTTATCTTCTTGGTAGTGAACCATTCACGTTTTAATTCGATTGCGTCTGTCATTGCACACCCACACAGCAACCGCCATATCAAACGTGGATGATCTTTTTGGATATCAAAGAAATGTAGGTTCACGTTCTTGTTCACCATTTTCAGGTAATATTCTTGTATCTCAGAAATTTGGTCGTGTGGTTGATCCGCAACATTAGCCACCCATTGCAAAAGGACGAACGGAACGATCTCTTTACGCTGTTCCGGTGTTATCCGGTCGTAAAAATCCTTGTCGCCGTTGTCGATGGCGCTCATGATGGTTCGAATAGGTATTGTCATTATCCATAATTATACACTACTTTGATATATTTTGCAAATGCTAAATCAAACACCAATGCGTCGTCCAATGTGGCGAATTGCATGTGGTACCAATGTACCTTGGGATAGTTGTCACTTTCGATCTCATCATGGACGGTATCCGGTGGCAAGTTCTGTATGAATTTTTTAACACGGGCTGCAACCTCATTAATATTGAATTCATTCTCGGTGCACCACGCTTGTGTGTTGAACTTGTATTCCCGTGGGCCATATTTCAGAATATGGCATTCTGTGGTCTGTCTGTTATCATTTGATGCCATATGAATTTGCCAACCTGTTTTTACCAGACCTTCCCGATGTCCACCACTTCTGATTGTCTGCTGATATCCTTTACGAAGTATACGCACAAAGGCTTCGGTTGGCTCGTTAGCGGAACGCATAACATTTGTCCTGTCTTGAGTTTAGGAAAATACCACTTCACATCTTGATATGCATCGACAATTTCGATGGGTAGATATTTCGGTGAGAATCCTGATAATGGATTGAAAGCAAATGCTTTGAATCCACGATCATTCAAACTGGTCAATGAGATCACTTCAAGATCGCCAAAGTCCGGTTCACCTACGAGTATTCGCCAATCAACTTTCTCTTCAACTGGAAAGTTTATTCTGTATTCCCCGATCTTGAGCACCAGTGCTGGTGCGTTGAAGCTTTCCAAGTAAATCAATGGTATGAAAAAATGATCAGGGTCTTGTGGGTTAGAGTTGTCCAAAACACCAAAACGAAGATCGTCTATTTCATCTGACAAATTGTTCATGTCGAATGCGGTGTCATCTAGGGTTAAAATATGAATCGCGGTTCCTTTATGTTGGCGGGTGTTTGCCAGTAGCTATCATCACCAACAAATCGTACTGTTCTTTAGCAGGTAGTAATTCGGGGTGTTCTATGAGAAGTTGCTCTCGCGCTTCTTCTCTTGCTTGAAATGCTTCGATAAATGGTAGATACACTTCTTCTCTTTTTTCTAATTCTTCAATGCGATAAATCAAACAGTTCAACATCTGATCGACACTGACATTATTACCGGGCTGAAACTGCGATCCCCAACGGCTAACCATCCGATGCCACTCAGGGCTATCTGGACTGTAGTCAACATCAAGGGCATTTATTTCTACATTAAGCATTGTCATTCTCGTTCGATCCTACCATCATTCTAAGCAAATCGTAATGCTCAAATGCGGTTCTAAGTGCTGGGAATTTTTGCATCAATCTGTTCTCTTCGGTATCTCTAGCATCAAGTCGTTTTTCCAACTCAACCATGCGCTGACCAATTTCGCGCAAGAGGTGGGCTAGCTCCCCGGCGGGAACCTTATCAAATGACTCTGGACTAAACATCCAATCATCTGGTCTATTTCCAAAATGTCTAATACTATCATACGATGCCATTGATGTTCTTCCCTGATACTAATCTTGCTAATGTAAGAAAGTGCTCGTACGCCTGTCTTACTCCGTCGTTCTTTTCCATGGCTTTTGATAGATTACGTCTATTGCGATCCATTCGGTCAAGCGTGTCCCGATAATCATCGTTTTGCAGCGAAAGGATTTGGGCATTTTTATCAAATGCAGCTTGATCCGTCACAAGAGTTTGGTAATCTCGGCGGGTGATCTCCAACGATATAACAGGTTCAGTCCGAACTTCCATCGATGTCGTTGCGTTGACGCTATCCCATTTAGATGGATCAACTAATGGGTAATCCATATGCGGCATATATCTACGTACACGGCCTTCATTGCGGACATTGATAGAATAACGCCTCAATAAATCCTTCTCCATCTCGGCTTCAGTTAGTCCACCATCACGCGGGTATTGGTGATGTAGTGAATCTCGGTAATGGTCTATGTCTGTGTACTTTATTGGTGCCATATCAAAGTTTTATCAGAATTCCTATCAGTAAAAAGATCACTATCATCTGTTGTGCTACCAGTATAGTGTGATACCAGACCCATCTTGCTTGATAGATTTCTTTGGTATGCTTGTTCTCGGCCAGTCGGCGTTGAGCTTCCTTAAAGTAATTTGTTAATGTGTTCTTCATTGTATTCTCCACTATTATATTATAGTAGTATTTAACTTGTCAAGCATTATTTGTTGTCATAGTTCACCAATATACAACCGTTTCAGAAGGGTGTATGCTTCGAGGTCTTCTGGTGAGTCGAGTCTACGATCAAAGGTTTCTTTGAGGTTCGGATATTTGTCGAGAGCTAGCTCTTCTTTGGTCTGTTCTTCATAATAGACGGACATCCTGCATGGTGTTTTACCGCTGGTGGTGTCAACATTAATGACAGTGCTGAACGTACTTAGATCAAAAGCCACAGATGCATCGTCTAGTCGTTGTCCGTCCAGATATACAACAACCTTGCTGTTGTCATAAGAGTCATTCATAACAAACGCAAATCGATTGATCCCGGAGTCAACTATGTATTCTGCGATCTTCATTTTTATCCATCTGCTTCATGCAAACGAATATGGCGGGCGGTAACTTGGGTTTTGCTACAATGTGGGCAATTCGGTGTTCGGGCCTGTGGTCCTCGTTTCCCTTTCATGTTTTCGCTCATTTTATGTTTAGTACTTTCGGAATGTTTTTTGCCTGTCATGCCATTGGTGTGTCCTATTTTACTATTGCTTATGTTGCTCTTATGCTCTTTCGATAATGTTTTACCCGTATGAAAGGCAGAGAGTGCTTGTTTATGTTCGCGTGATATGGGTTTCATTTTTTTACCCTTGTTCCACGGGGTTCTGCCTTTTGCCTTAATCGACATTTTGCGTTTAGTGTCATCAGTATGTTTTGATCCCATTCGAGCATCGCTCACGCATTGTCGCATAAATTCATATTGTCGGGCGGTGAATACACGCTGCTGGGAATCCGAACATTGCATAAACATACTTACTGCATGTTTCATTTTGATGATATGATCGAGTTCATGTACCATTTTGATTAATAACCTATGACATATAAAGTGCTCTTTAGCAGTTAGTGATACAATATTGTTCGTGTCATTGTTCCCGCCCAATGCCTTTGGCACAATATGATGTCTTTCGATATATCCCGACAACATTCTGGTGGATGCTGTTTTGATAATGGAATGATACCATTTACTATATTTGTTAGATTTGAACATGCTGTATTTAGCGTCTTAGTAAAACTTTTAGGAATTTATACGCTATATTATTTCCACCTGATTTTGTTAATGGTAAAAGGGAACGCTGATTCTCTATAGAACTTCTTGCGCTTGGTAAGATGCCGCTTCGCAAACTTGCAGTTCGATGTGATGTCCCAAATTTGCACGAAGTCCTTATCCTTCGCTTTACGAACACCACGCCCAATGCTCTGGATAACACGTACGAAACTTTTGCCGGGTTCAATAAGAACCAGATTAAATATACGAGGAACGTTGATCCCAACAGCAGCCACGCCATAGGTGGCAACAATAATCTTTCGATCTTCTTCGGCAATTTGATCATAGTACTCCTTGCGTTTTTTGGTTTTCATTGATCCGGATATGAAAATCGCATCATCCAACAACGCAACCAATGCTTTACCACAGGCCACACGGTCAACCAATACCAATACGTTGCCGCCTTCCCTGATACTATTTAACTGTTTAGCGATAGCGTCCAGCCGCTCGGGATTGGTGGTGATGTACGAAAGTTCCGACTGATAGTTGTCGTACTCTTTATCATCCATGAACTGTTGAATGTTTACGTGACATTTGGCCAAAATGCCGCGTTCCTGTAACTCTGCGGTCGATATCTGATTAACCACATGTCCGATTGATGTGAACAAGCTGTATCCCTCGAAATCATCTTTTGGAACAGTTCCAGTTAATCCCCATCGCAATGGGACATCGCCCAACGCATCGGACAGGATAGATTTAAGCATATCGGCTTTCGCCATATGCGCTTCGTCCACAATTACACAACAAACGTTTTCGATGAATTCTTCCATCGTGAATTCTGCTGTTTTGTTCGCGGTATTTTTGAGAAGGATTCCCATACTCTGCCATGTACAGATAGTGTGGGTTTTTCCGAAATCTTTACGGTCGCCGAAATACACACCGACATCCAATCCCATGTTCACATAATCTTCTTCGGTTTGGGTCACTAGGGACTTGTTAGGGACGATTACGATGGTTCTGCCGTACGGCTCACAGGATTTACTCAATGCTGCTGTAATGAGCGTCTTACCGGCTCCAGTGGCTACTTCTTGGATTGCGCGGTTGTTCGTCAGGAAATGATTGATGACTTCGACTTGATAATCCCGTAATTTGATAGGTTCGCCTTCTGCTATATGGTTTTTGGGCCATACAGTGGTGCTGAACGTATCCTCTAGGATTGGATCAAATGTGAATTTGGGTTGTCGTTTACGATTATCTTCTAGTTCAAAATCGTACCCCATGTCGTCCAACATAGGAATGATTTTCTCCAGCAAAGATACAAAGGTTCTTCCGCCAAGTTGAAAGAACGAGGTTTTACCATTCCAGTGACCTAGCTGTCGGGCTGGGCTAAAGAATGAACCGGGTTCTTCGAACTCAAACTCTTTATACAGTTTTCTAGCTACTCGGATATCTAGATTATGTATCTTGGCGTTAACTTCGTCGTGTATTACAATTTTCGCAATTTTATCCATCCACCATTATATCGAAAACAGGGGATGGATGTCAACTTTTTGATTTCACACTAACCGTAACTGGTCCTACGGTTACCTTATGATTTCATACTAACCGTAACCTACTACAGTTACCTTATGATTTCACACTAACTGTAACATCACGCATGAAGAACTGGTTGATTTCCGTTCTACGGTTACCTTATGATTTCATACTAACGGTAACACATAAGAAATAACTCCATGAAACTACTAAGGTAATTCTCGTTTCAATGAATAAAAACCGAAGTTTTCACTCTCCACGAAGGGGATGTATTCCCCTTTTCATTCATACATAATACTGTATTATGCATCAGATGTCAACCTACTTTCAATATATTTTTTGCTGCATTCACGTCTCTGTCATCTTCGTGTCCACATGCGGCGCACTGGTAAGTACGAACACTCATGTCAATTTTGTCTGCTCCTGATTTACGATTACCACACTTAGAACAGGTTTGTGATGGTGCATGAAGAACCGTGTCAACCTTGACTAATTCGCCGCCGCGTTCGATCATCTTATACGTTAGCATATCAAAGAACGTAGATGGGGATGTTTCTAATATAGCACGATTCAATCCCGACTTACTTCTTGAGCCAGCCGTTGGATTGTCCACTGTTCCGGATATGTTTTTCGTAAGATTACCGAAGGCGATATCCTCAGTTATGCATTTACTAAATGTTCTCGCCAATCGCGTGGTTTCTTCGTGGTTGAAGTTTGTTTTAATTTGTCTTAGTTTTAGGTGCAATACTTGCAATGCCTTTACTGTTTTAGCACGGCGAGATGACCCCTTTTGCTGTTTGGCCAACTTACGCTGTAGTTCTTTAATACGTTGGGTGTGTTTTTTCATATGACGCTGTGTTGTCACGTGATCCACCAACCCAATATTTCCTGAACTATCATATGTCGTGAGGAACTGCTTGACGCCCCAATCGATACCCACTTCGCCGGATGGAGTTGTATCCTCTTCCACCATCAATGATGTTTTGTATGCAATGGACAGATACCACTTACCTGCATCGTTGATAATTGTTGCATTAGTGATGACGCCGTTGCCGCTTTCAATTTCTTCCAGTACAGTGGTTTTTCGAGAGGGACGATTCAATGATGTAATTTTATTCAATCTTCCACGACATTTGATCCGTTGTTGTTGTTTACTGGTATGAACGCCTTGTATATACAGATACCATACATCACTAGAAACAGAGACACCATTCTTCATTTTTGTCTCACCCTCTAGTGTTTGCTTATCCAATCCACTATGAGTTAGAGACCATCCTGATGCATTTCGGAAGGACAACGAGGTATATCGATGTTTTCCTTGAAATTTTGGATAGCCCACTACCCCCGGACGTTTGAAAAAATTCCGAAATGCACAGTCAAGTGTATTAAGGGTTCCATGATTCATGCTGGATGGATATTTTAGATATACTGAGTTTGCATCAGCGTTGATGGCACTCACGCTATTTGTCTGTCCCATATATGATGCTGCGTTGGAATATTTCTTCTTCGTGGCCAGTAGTCCGTCAATAGAGAGATGACTGAATATTCCGACAGCAGTATTGGGAGTACGCGGTTCGCCCGAACGTAAGTATGATTGGTAAGATTTATTCTCCGAGGTCTTTTTCGATGCGCGGCGGGTTGCAATTTCAAGATTCAGTGGCTTGATATGTTTTTGATAAATGTCGTCGCGTTCTTGGAGGGCCGCATTATACAACATCCGTTGATGATACAAAGCATCATTCAATGCGATAACATCTGTCTTTGTCGGATACATTTGGAATTTAATTCGTCTGACCGCATGATCGCGGGTTTCTTGATCTCTAAGTGACATTTCAATATTCTTTCATTGTGTTTTATTCCGGACACCCACAGTTACCTTATGATTTCATACTAACCGTAACATGCGTGGTGTGCAGCAGTGCAATGAGCTTCCTACGGTCACCTTATAATTTCACACTAACCATAACTCAACATGCTTGTTCCTACGGTCACCTTATGATTTCATACTAACAGTAACAAGTACGCAACCGTGTACGGACACCTACGGTTACCTTATGATTTCACACTAATCGTAACACTGATGAACCAATCAACTTCTTCTTTGGACCTACGGTTACCTTATGATTTCACACTAATCGTAACCCATAAGAAATAACTCCATGAAACTACTAAGGTAATTCTCGTTTCAACGAATAAAAACCGAAGTTTTCATTCTCCACGAAGGGGATGTATTCCCCTTTTCATTCATACATAATACTGTATTATGCATCGGATGTCAACTTTTATAGTTCTTTGGCTTTTTCCATATACCACAGCCGTGCTTGAGTGGTTGCGGCTTTGGCGACCAATTTCCATTCGACTCCTGCAGGAAGTTCAACTTCTCCAGAATCTACATCTTTTTTGATGTCTTTGGAAATCCATGCGATGAACGGGCCGATCTGACGGTTGTCGTATTCGCCATTTGCGCCTTCTGTGACTGCCTGATCAAGACGCCCTTCTGTGACCACCTGATCGACAAATGCTTGCACACTGTTAGCGACTTCTGGATCAACTTCAACGGCTTTCTTGTTCTTAACGACTTTGTGTTTTTCGCCTTTGGCTTTGAACATGTATTTCGCAAGATCATTTCTAGAAATAGCCGTGCCACGATCATTACAAAGACTGATCGGGAAATATACCAATCCTTCCCCGATGCCCTCGACGCCGAACTCTTTCTTAACCCAAGGATCACATTCCTCGACATCAGCAACTTGTGCATTGAACAGTTCTACTGGATGTTCGAGGTCACCCTTGAAATCAACGGCATAAGATGCCCAACTGTACCATGGCAGAATATGCGTATGTTCTGGACGATGAAGAAGTGCGTGGGCGATTTCGATAGGATCAACTGCGACCATAGAATCATCGTCATCTGATGATCCTGCCTGAATTGCAAAGATAGCGAAGATTTTGTGACCGATGCTGTTGAGCGCGGTGCCCTTCTGGATACCTTGCCCACACCATTCGCCATAGATCGTCTGTGTGGCCATTGGGTGGGCATTCTTGGCCCATGTATCGGCATTTTCCTCTACCCATCCGGCAAAGCCAGCGTTATCATTTCCAACACTGATCATTTGCGATCTGGACTGTGCAGAAACTTCTCCATTAGGTCCAATTTGGATGGCGGCGTTTGTGCCATGCAATTTCACCTTCGGCTTGTACACAACACGATCTTTGCCGACAAGACCGAACTCGGTGTCGTCTAATGCGAATTGATTATCCTTCACTACTCGGTGAAAGGATTCAATTGAAGGCCATGCGTTGAATTTCATTTTGGTTCTCCACAGTACGATACATATTTCTTGTGATCAATGACCAAGTGCGTGAATGCTGCCTTCATAATCATCGAGCGGCCTTGGATTAGATTCTTCGGTTCGAAGTCTGGTCGTTCTGCTAACCGAAGGGAACCGGCGGCTTCATCGTATTTCAGGCGTGATGCTTTTAGGTCATTGTACAGGTATTTACACAGGGTGGCCTGTGATGGTTTGTACTCTAAATACAATATGCCAGCGATTGCGGCCATGGAAATGATGATGATAATGAATACTACGTCTCTGGTTGTTAAATACAAATCACTCATGATGTTATTCTGCGTTAGCAAGCATCTTCAACCAACGACCGTACCGGCGATTAATCCGCTTGGCATTGAATTGAGATTTCGTTGCAGCAATTTTCGCATCAAGTTTCTTGATCTGTGCTTCTGCGTAGGCTTTCATAATCTTCTCCAGTTGTGCCCCTCTGTTGAGGGGCACTTGGTTTCTAGGACAGTACCCGCTTCATGCAAGTACCACGTGCTACCCGCTTCCAGTAATCAGTGTTCGGGTTGCGGCGATGAATTTTCTTCAAGTCAGCCATCTTCAAAGCCATCCGAAGGCTCATTTCACGAAGGTTGTCTTTATTGTCCATCATGAAATTAAGGATTTCGGCTTCATCTTCGGCTTCCATTTTGTAGCCCTGAAACAGTTTGCCAGTTTTGGCGATCTGCTTGATCCGCAGGATTTTGTCCCGCATGGTGTCCAAAGTCAGATCAATAAAGTGGCAACGTGACATCAAGGCGTCCAAGTGAGATTTCAAGTTTTTGCTAGTAGTGTTTGTGAAGTTCAAGTTCGTTACGAAGATCACAGAACCCTTGTACTCAAAGCTGTTCGGAATGCCTTCTTTTTTCAGCATGTTGCTATCGGCGTTCCAGTGAATTACCCGTTTCTTACCGGAGTCCAATGCAGCTTTCAGAATGTTCAGAGCCAGATCATCCTTGAAAACATCATCGCAATCATCGAAGACCAGAACATCACGTGCATCGCTGTAAGCGAAGAGTTTTGCGTACAATCCCAATGGGCGCATGGCACCCTTGACAACTTCGTATCGTGCAGGACGAGTACTGATCTGATCAAACAATGACCATTTCTCAAGTTCGGTTTCGATACCGTAAGACTTACCAACACCCGGTGGTCCGGTAACAATCATTGCACGAATGTCGCCGCCAATGGTGGCTTTGGTCATTTCATCCATGATTTCGAAACGCTCGGCAATTTCTTCGATACGCTTTTCATCATCGGCTTCGGTTGGCTCACCTTTTTTGGGAGCAGTTCCTTTACCCATCATGTTAAGCTGCTCGTTGTAATCATCGACGGTGACGGAGAAATCCATATCAGATGGCTCACATTTGATACGTGCTTTATTTGATGTATTAAGCATTTCACGACCGTCCACCGTGATTGCTCCCCCGGATGAAAAGTTCACCCAATCCTTGATGACCGGAAAGATTGTTCCGTTCACTGGCTGGTTGCGCCATTTGCCGTAGTTGATTTTTACGTATGCAGTCATAGATCGCTCCTGTTGTTTGTTTCTTTCTACAACTGGATAGTACCACACCTACGTTCTGTGTCAAGTCATTCATTCATATAATTATTTCTGCATTCAAGTTAAACAGTGGGTTTTTGTCACCCGGATCATATCCACGAGGGTTGGTCAGAACCCGTGTACCCTCGATCATGTAGTCATTCGTGTGATGTACATGTCCGTGGAACCATAGCGCAGGGGCCATGTCGATTACCTCATAATCCATGTTACTGTAGTAAGCGACATTCAATCCATCAGTTTTGAATTGCTCAGAGATCGACTGAAAGCTTGGCGCATGATGAGTCACAACAACATCGCCGGGTTTCACTGTTTCGCGCAGAAATATACGGGATACCGAATGTTCGGTCGCAATAGTTTGTGCCTTCAATCGTTTCGTATAATTGTGAGATCGGATTCTGCGATAATCATTCAATTGATCTGGCACGTTCATCATTGCCAATGGATTGCCTTTGTCAAAATCAGTCCATAGGGTACATCCATGAAACATGGTGCCCTTTATGTCAACCGACTCATTCTGCAAGACATGAACATTGCGCTCGGCGTTGTTCTTCAATTTCTCCAACGTAGCCGTGAGATCACCGCCATAAAATTCGTGATTGCCGCAGACCATTACCACGTCATCGAAATTATACGCAGCTTCATTCACCCAAGCCATTCGACCTTTGGTGTATATGTCGCCAGCCAATACGAGAACGTCAGCGGGTTCAGGCATAGCCATGGTACCGTCTGAGAATTCAAGATGGAGATCGCTTTGATATCTGATTGTTAAACTCATAATAATCCATTATACACGAATCGAAATGAATGTCAACTTATTCTATTTTGGTGGTTGCGACAGAACTTGATTTGGTGCGATCAAGCATGAACTCTTCGTCATCAAATACGGACCAGCTTTCCAACACCACCTGATATCCCCACAAAGTTTTAACATGTGCAAGAACTTTAGGAGATTGCTTGTCTAATGCTTTACTGTTGATGCTGGTGTGTCGTAGTGTCAATTTACGATCACCTTTCAAGTCAGCATCCCAAATCTGGATATCTGGCATCATGTTCCCTACTTCGTAGTTTGCCGCCAGTGTATTTCTGATGTCTTGGAATCCACGCTTATTATGAATGGCCGTAACTTCATATTCTTTGTCTTCTGCAGAAGTATGCAGTGCGAACATGTGAAACTTACGCATCAATGTAGGTGATAGGAACTGTTTGATGAATGACTCATCGCGATAATTCTTTACCGCATCGAGACACACTTGTACCCAATCTTCTTGTCCTGCGTAGTCCGGAAACCACTCACGATCTTCATCTGTTGGGTGTTCGCATATCCGGCGAATGTCAGTGAACATTTCAAATCCGAGTTTATATGGATTGAAGCCACTGTAGTTCTTATCGTTGTAGTCTGGCTGATATAATACGTTAGAATGCATGTGTGCGAATTCCAACATGGAGCCTTCGGTAATTTGGCCCTTGTCGTACATTCTGCTCATGATGTAATGGTGACAGAACGATGCCCAGCCTTCATTCATGACTTTTGTTTGATATTGTGGGTAGAAATATTGACTGATCTTTCTGGTGATGCGGACGATCTCGCGTTGCCAATCGGTAAGGATCGGTGAATTTTTCTCGATGAAATACAGCAGATTTTCTTCTGGTTCTTTAGGAAAACGGTCGTCTGCTGTATCTTTCACGTCCTCGGTTTTTGGGACGGTACGCCACAAATCATTTACTTGTGACTGAAGATAATCCTGACGTTCTTTGCGCTTTTCGAGTTCTTTGACCATACTGAGTTTGCTTGGTCGTTTGTATTTGTTTATACCATGCTTGGTCAATGCGTGACAAGCGTCGAGCACTTTTTCGACTACCTCGACTCCATGTTTCTCTTCACATTCTTCAATGAAGCCTTTTGCATACACCAGATAGTCAACGATGTTTTCAGCATCAGTCCATTCTCTGAACAAGTAGTTATTCTTGAAGAAACTGTTGTGCCCAAATGCTGCATGAGCAATAACCAATGACTGTGTTGTCATGGTGTTCTCTTCCATCAGATAGTTGATACAAGGCGAACTGTTGATCACGATTTCATATGCGAGGCCACGTTGGCCACGTCTGTACTGATCTTCTTCGCGGGTGAACTGTTTACCGAAACTCCAGTGTTTGTAATACACGGGCAAGCCCACTGAACTATATGCGTCCAGCATTTGCTCTGAGGTGATTACCTCGATTTGGTTCGGGTATGTATCTAGGCGTAGTTCTTCGGTAGCGATGACTTCACATGCGTCATATACTTTGTCTAACTTATCAAAGTCCCACTCTGCGTCTGTGAATAAGAAATCGCTCATAGTTTCAGCTTCTTAAGCTCTTTGATAGTCGATTGTAAAGATGTATGAAATATGCCAATACCACCTGCTGTTTCCCATTCTTTGATGTTTCTAGCGTTGTCGTCAATCAGTATATGATTGGGTGCCGCGAACGTATGCTTATCCCGTGCCCAGCCAGTGATGACCTTTACGTATTTGCCAAGATGTCTGGCGCACCATTGGCGCTTCTGTGGCTCTGCCCAATTACCTTGAGGCAATCCTGTCAGAATGCTTGGCTTGTACTTCTTGATGTAATCCCACAGTTTCAAGTTATCCATCGTATCCAGATTTGCATAGAAGTCTTTGGTTCGGGCTATTTGCGGCCAGAACACTTTAGGTGGCTGCGCATTATAGTCCTTGCCAGTGATTTCCTTTGCTGCTTTTTCGAAGTCAGCAAGTACGCCATCTAGATCACAAAAGATAACGTAGTTTGTGTTGATTTCATTGATCTGCATTTTCTTCTTTCTTAAATATTTCCCTGAACACCGGCATGATATCGGATTTATCCTTGACCTTCTTCGATGACAAGTTGTCGTATTGATTTTCCAGAATGCTGTACAATGTCCACATTTCAGTGATACCACTGTCATATCCCCAAAGGGCATATCCGGCAGAATACTCTCTACTGTTATCTATCTCTACATAGAAGAAATAGTTCACTGTTGGGAGAAGTTTGTCTTCCATTACCCTTCGTGTTGCGCTCATGTCTTGGGTGAAGTTATCACCATCCGAACATTGTGCTACATAGGTATTCCATTCGCTCTGGTCGTATCGTTCCTCTATAATTTCGTTTGCTAGCTTCAGACCTGATGAAACAAGTGTTCCTCCAGATTCTTTGCCATTGAAAAACCCTTCTTCATCGACTTCTTTCGCATTCATGTGATGTCGAACAAAGGCAACATCTACATGTTCGTATTTGGTTTTCAAGAACAAGTATAACAACAAATAGAACCGTTTGGCAAGTTCTTTCTCTTTCTCGCCCATACTGGCACTGACATCCATCACGCAAACCATTGCTGCTTTAGTGATTGGTTTTGGTACCTTAACGTAATTGCGAAACCGCAAATCAATCGGATCAATGAACGGTAATGCCTTCAGTTTGTTTTTCAGCATCAATAGTTCATCTTCTAACAATCGACACATCTCTAACTTATTGCCATCTCGATAGCCGCAATCCATCTTTTCTAATGTTTCTTCGATCTCTTTAATTCGTCTCAGGTGTTTGTGTCTGCCCAATCCGATACGTCTGCCCAATGATGTTGTGATAGATTTCACGATATCCAATTGACTTGGATTACCATCGGTCACGTATCCTGCTCGGGCATTGGTGAACGATTTCGTATCGGCGTTCTGTTTCTTTTCCAGTCTTGGGAGTTCTAAGTCTTCAAATACAATGTCCAGATATTCATCTCGGGAGATATGGAATTCGAAGTCATCTTCGCCTTCGCCATCGGGCGATCCTTTTGAACCACCACCTCCAGCACCGCCTTGAGGTTTCGGAATGGTATCACCTACTGTGTAATCGGTGTTGCCCGGTAGAACAAAATCCTGATCACCAGATTGTGAGTCATGCCCGAATGATGGTTCGTCAATATCTCCAACGGGAATACTTACGTCTTCGCCGCGCTCATCAGTAATCGATCTGTCTATAATGTTCTTTTTAAGACGTTCTTGTATCTGTTTCTTTGCTCGTTTAAGAAATCGTTGACGATTACTTAGGGATTTCCCCTTCGGATTCAATCTACGATCAATTATATACTTGCCCATGACTTAACTAGACTTCTGAACTCTTAGATACCACTCAACGAGACGCCTGACTTGACGCTCAGTATATCCTTTATCTTGCATACGCTTAACGAAGTCATCGTGTTCAGCTTGTGCTTCGGAGGTGCCTTTTGCACCAAATGAGATGATTGGCAGCAAATCTTCGGTACTTGCGAACATTTTCTTTTCGATCACTTCACGGAGCTTTTCGTAACTTGTCCATCTTGGCCGTACGCCATCGTTGTTTGCGGCTGCACGGATCACAAAGTTCACTACTTCGTTACGGAAGTCTTTTGCGTTACTGATACCGGCTGGTTTCTCGATCTTTTCCAACTCATGGTCAAGAATTTGGATATCGAACAAGTTACCCGTGTCGGGGTCTTTGAAATCGATGTCCTGAATCCAGTGATCGGCATAATCGAGATAACGGTTGAACAAGTTCTGTCCATAATCGTCATATGATTCGAGGTACGCTTTCTGGATTTCGTTTCCGATAAATTCGGCATATCGAACCGATAGGCTCGTCTTGATGTGATTGAGGTATTCCTGCTCTTTGTCCTTGTGGAACTGTTCACGTTTGATGCTGTCTTCAAGAACATACATCAAGTGGACCGGATCAGCAGCAACTTCATCATTATCAAAGTTGAATGTTTTTGACAACACCTTGAAAGCGAAACGAGTACTGATGCCATTCATTCCTTCATCAACACCGCCGATGTCACGGTATTCCTGAACGGATTTCGCTTTTGGATCGGTGTCTTTGATGTTGTCGCCGTTATATACGCGCATTTTGGAATACGGAGAACTGTTCTCATGTTCTTTCAAACGTGTAAGAGTACTGAACTGTGCCAGCATACGTAAGGTCTCAGGTGCGCATTTTGCCTCACCTAAACCAGACGATTCCAGCATCTTATCGTAAATGCTGATCTCTTCATCGAAGCGCAAGCAGTATGGAACCTTCACGACACAAATACGGTCGATAAATGCTTCATTGTTCTTGTTGTTCTTGAAGGATTGCCATTCAGCTTCGTTACTGTGGGCCAATACAACACCATTGAACGGAATGGCTGTGATGCCCTCGGTTCCGATGTAATTGCATTCCTGTGTGGCTGTAAGCAGAGGATGCAGTACTTTAATCGGTGCCTTGAACATTTCCACGAATTCCATGATGCCTTGGTTGGCACGACATAGTGCGCCACTGAATGCATAAGCATCCGGATCACTTTGTGAGAAGTGTTCGAGCATTCTGATATCGGTTTTTCCGACCAATGAACTGATGTCTTGGTTGTTATCGTCACCCGGCTCGGTTTTACATACACCAATTTGCTCTAGGCGGGATGGGTATATTTTAGCGATCTGGAACTTACTGATGTCACCATCGAATTCCTTCATGCGTTTCACTGCCCATGGACTCATCAGGCCGGTAACGTAACGCTTGTCTATTTTGTAATCCTTTTGGATTTGCGTTGCGTACTTCTCTGGATCAAACACACCTAATGGGGATTCGAATACAGGGCTAATGTTGCCTTCGCCATCTGCTAAACAGTAAATTGGGTGATCTTCGATCAATGCCTTGATACGCTCGGCCAATGATGACTTACCACCACCAACTGGACCCAAGAGGTACAAAATCTGTTTACGCTCTTCTAGGCCCTGTGCAGCATGCTTGAAGTATCCTACGATGCGTTCAATGGTGTCTTCCATACCATAGAAGTCTTTGAATGCTGGATATATTTTGAGGGTTCTGTTAAGGAATATACGGCTTAGTCGGGGGTCTTTGCTAGTGTCAACTAGTTCTGGTTCACCGATTGCTTTTACCATACGCTCTGCCGCACTGGCGTAGGTAAGTGGGTCTTTCTTGCATTGTTTTAGATAATCTTCGAAACTTAAATATTCAACCTGTGACTTTTTTTGATCTTCTTTGAACTTATCGAAAATGTTCATGTATTACTCCCAATATTACTACTGGTATTTACCCTTTTGGGAGCAACAATTTCCTTTTTATTTGTCCATGCCGTTTATATAATCATCGAACAGCATCCAGTTGTCTGGCATCGTCATCATGCTGGAGAACTTCAACATGAACACATTATCCAAGTTATCAGGGATGTCGAAATGAACGACTGTATCTGTTGCAAGATTTGTCAGATTGCTGTCGATCAGAACGATTGGTTCATCAATTTTGATTGGATTACTTACATCAACACCACACGCCATTAGATAATCAATGACTGGTCCACTTCCGTGGATCGCCATATTTTCGTCGGCGTTGTTAGCACCGTCGTGATCAATGAAATGTAGTTTGAATTTAGACATCTTCGTCCATCTTTGTGAATGTGGCTGCGACCTTGTTTGCAACGTCTTCTCCGTACTCTGACGAAATCATTGGTACGATTTCATCACGGGTTAGACCGTCGCGCATCATGTCGAATGCCGTTTCTTCGGCATCCAACACTATGTTTTTTACGTTGCTCATACCATGTTGCTTTCTTCGAGGACTGTGATCCGCTCGTCGTACTCCATGAAAGATGTTTCCATGGGTGCCCAAATCTCGGTACGGGCGTTCTTTTCGAAAACCGAGTCGTCGGTGACTGCGATCAAGTATGCAGCGTAACCGGGTCCACCGGCCAGTACATCACGGTGTACTTCGGTGATGAAACCATCTACAAAGCTGTCGGGACGATCTGACATCGGCTTGAAGTCAAATGCACGAACTTTGGTTCCAACTTCAAGACCTTCGAATTTCAATTTGCGGTTCAACATGTTTTCGCTCCTGTTTGGTTGTTTCTTTCTACTATTAAAGAATACCACGTATCCACAGGGCGTCAAGCTTTTTGGGAAGTTTATTCTTGAGTTTCTTCTTCCATATCATAGTTTGTTGAGTTTTCAATTTCTTTGAGTATATTGGCCAGCGACTTGGCCGCACTGAGGCACGACCATCCCCACCCTGCTGTTAAGAGAGCACCTATAGCAAGGACGGTTGAGTCACCATTGATAATAGCCATCGAGAACACGCTGAATCCTAACATTAAGAACAATCCAGAAATTAGTACTTGTTTCAATAGTGCAGTCATTTTATTCTCCTGTTAAAAGTTGATATCTACCCAAGACAACTTGCCGCCTTTGCCAGCGCCGGTGTCTACCATTACTAAATTGCCGCCGCCAGCATATGATCGTGTTTCGATCTCTGGTCGAGCATCATGCCCAATGTATACCGTGTGGCCGCGTGGGATTTGAGCAATCCACTCATATGAACGTACCGCATAGCCATCGGGGGTAACTTCTTTAGTGGTTTTACCAAACAATGCCCTAGAAGCGAGGTTTTTGGATGTTTTTTTCTCTCTCCACGGAATTGACCGTGCATTCATGGTGGCAGCATATCCGCCATGTACAAAGGTGCGATCCCCAAGAGTTATCCACATTGGCCAAGATGGCATTTCTTTATGCCATTCAGCACCAATATCATCACCACTTGGGTGATCAGCTAGATCACGAATAGTAGTTTCAATTCCATGAGTGATGTTGACATCGTTTCCGTTCAGGTAACGCCATGTTTTGTCATCGTGGTTTCCGACAATCGCGATCATTTTGTGATCGTCAACCAAATCCAATACCAGTTCCATGACTTGTGCCGAATCTTCTCCACGATCAACATAATCACCAAGGCCGATGATTAACTTGTTGTCAATGAGTGCGCCATCCACCGCGTTCTCGAAAGCAGTGATTTCGCCGTGCACATCTCCGATTACGCGCATACCATTGAAGGTATCTTGCACGTACTCCCATGTGTCTTTAAGGTCAATGTAATCTATCATGCTGCTACATTACCATGTTTATAGATATTGTCAAGCTATTTCCAGTTATCGAGAATTACCTTGTCAGTGAGATCGTGTGGATCGGGCTTGCCATGGAATACAATAACGCTACATTCCTTTGGCGGGTTCAGTCCTGTTCCGTATGTATGATACATGTCCGGAGTGAATGGCATTGGTCCCATGTGCTTCAATCCGCCGTGGTTTAATTCCCACTTGTAACTCAATGCCCATTCGCGTGGCCACCACACTCTGTCGTCACCAAGATGATCGGTGATCCAGTCTTGGTCGCCGTGGAGATGCATTACGTTTCTGTTGCATTCATCCGTCCATTTTGCATACATATCAAAATGATCTTGTACTTTCCAACGCATGATGCTTGAGTTGCATTTATTATACGTAGGATTACCTTGGCGGTTGAAATCTTGCAGGATGCAAAAGTTGGATCGTTGATGCTCGATGAATGGTAACAGCTTGCTTATGATTACCACATCGAGATCAAAATACAGAGTGGTATCATACTTCCATTCGTTTGACATACTGAACAGTTGCATCTTATGCCACCATAATCTCATATGTGGGCTTGGTAACTTAGCCAACTTGTGTATTTTAATTGGACGCTTTGCCATAATTCCAGAATCGAATCCAGAGAAGTCTACCTCGTTGTCGGTAAAGATATTGAAGTTCCACGCAAATGATCTCGAATTCCGATGAACCATATGGTACAGTTTATACACGTATTCTATCGGGTAGGCACCACCCGCCCACACACACGCGATGTTGATGCCCTTCTTTTGTCTGGCGGCTTCTTTATTCAATGCACGTTCTGTTTTGTGCAGCTTGGATTCGTCTTTATGTTTGGCCACCCACTGATTCCCTCACGATGTCTTCGGTTAATCCTTCGGGATAATAAATTTCAAACGCCACGACATCAGTATGGGCCACGAATCGATGATACTCACCCGGTGTTACCGTAGTGAAATCTCCATCCATAAGTTTGGTGGTATCCGTGAGGTCGTAGTTGTTCTTTCGTACTTCAATGTCAAGTTCGCCCGATACCACGTAGAAGGCATTCCATTTGTGTTCATGCTTATGCATCGAACATTGTGTTCCTTGATTTATGTCAATTCTATGGAACTCAACGAACGAATTCTGTAATAAACATTCTGTTTTCCCCCAAATCTTGCCTTGTTTCATTTTGTTGATACTCCTTGTTGATAAATATTTATCAACACGTATATAACTAGGAAACAATAATGCAGCCAATGGATTCAGTATTTTTTGATAGATTAGAACACGCCAAAGACGCCGATAGAGTAGTGTTTATCGGATACGATCCACTTGAAGATGCTGCAGCAAAGATGCTTGCGAACAGTATTCGCCAAAACACACGAGAAGACATTAAAATCATTCCAATCATTCGGGACGAGCTTTTAGCTTACAGCCGGTTCATGCGGCCAATTGATCCGAACGGGTCAACTCAATTCAGCATTACACGCTTCTTGGTACCGTTCCTGATGAACTACAGCGGAACTGGCATCTTCTTTGATTGCGATATGCTAATAACCCGTGATATCAAGGAAATGTTCGATTTAGCTGATCCGAGCTTTGCTGTGCAAGTTCCGAAACATGATTACGTGCCGAAGACACCCGACAAGATGGGCGGCTTGCCGCAAACCTCATACCCGAAGAAACAATGGTCCGCAGTTGTGATTTACAATTGCGCACACGAAAGCAACAAAGCATTGACACCAAAAGTGGTCACGAATGCTGAACCAAAATTCTTGCATAGATTCGAATGGCTCAAAGAAGAAGAGATCGGTGGTATTCCACTGGAGTATAATTTCTTGGTGGGCGAAGAAGATATGCCAGATACCCTACCATTCAATATCCATCATACGCTTGGTGCTCCCATTTTCAGGGATTGCCAACAAGTAGATTACGCGGATCATTGGAAGGCAGAATTCAATAGCACCTTTGGACGTGCGTTCAAGGATACCGACATCATTAACTAGGAGTTACCATGGGAATTACAGACAGAATTGACGCCATTACAGGATTAACAGAAGAATACGGAGTTCCTGCCCCGCCAGCACCGAAGAGTGTGAAGATTGAGATTACAGGACGCTGCAACTTCGCATGTTCGTTTTGTGCACACAACAATCGTCTACGTACAGTCAATGAAATGAAACAAGAGGATTTCAAGCGTATCGTTAAAGAGATGCGTGAAGCTGGAGTTGAAGAGCTTGGTGTATTTTATCTCGGTGAATCATTTTTATGCAAATGGCTACCAGAAGCTATTCGATACGCAAAAGAAGATTGTGGATATCCTTATGTGTTCTTGACCACCAATGGATCATTGAGCACACCAGAGAAAGTGAAGGAATGCATGGAAGCTGGATTGGACTCATTGAAGTTCAGCCTGAACTATGCGGACGAAGAACAGTTCAAAGAGATCGCACAAGTAAAGGGTTCATTGTTCAGTAAGATTGCCGAGAACGTGAAAGCTGCCCATGCTGTCCGCGAAGAGGGCGGTTACGAATGTGGTTTATACGGATCATACATCGCATACGATGGTGAGCAGGGCGAACGTATCAATGAATACATCGCTGATCTTGAGCCATACGTAGACGAACTGTACGCATTGCCGCTGTACAATCAAGCTGCTTTAATTGAAAACGATGAATGGGAATTCGTACAAGGTAATCGCGGACGCTTGGATGCGTTACGTGATCCTCTACCTTGTTGGAGTATTTTCACAGAAGGCCACATCAGCTTTGATGGTCGCCTGAGTGCTTGTTGTTTTGATCATGACAATCGTTTCAACATGGGCGACCTAAATGAGATTTCATTCATGGACGCTTGGCATTCAGAGAAGTTTCAAGAACTTCGTGCCGCACATCTGAAACTAGATGTAAGCGGCACTATCTGTGAGAAGTGTGTGATTTATTAGAGATTGTCCAACATAGATGCGACATATGCTGCCGTGTCGTCGTTCATGGCGTTGTCGCCATTTTCATCGACCAAACTAATGTCGGTGACGATGCTGGCATATTCGTCGGCTTCTTCGAGCATGCCTTCGATATTGCAATGAAGGTCATCAAGGTCGCTTGACATAATCGTCTGAGTATCGCCATCAATATTCGCTGAAAGTGTGTACATTCTTGGTATCTCCCTTTTGGTTATGATGGGAGAATACCATATTTTATTGACCTGTCAAGCGATTGTTGTAAAAATTCGTACGCCATTCCAGATTTTATTTCAGCGGGAGTGTATTGATAATGACATAACGTGTTCAACCACGGCTGTCGATCAGGATATCGTGGTGCTTCAATGCCACTCAAATTAGTT
>Ga0233413_10000218_pt1 | contig 29572 bp, 34 predicted proteins | sample Na_anoxic_6_MG_FD_189019 | JGI IMG/M metagenome (GOLD analysis project Ga0233413, IMG submission 189019) | Seawater microbial communities from Saanich Inlet, British Columbia, Canada - Na_anoxic_6_MG | ecosystem: Environmental > Aquatic > Marine > Inlet | place: Canada: British Columbia...
CTCAATATTGTTTACCCTTGCTCTGATAATGAAATACCTTACTGAAAAGCCACCAACCGTTATCATCGTCCCACATAATGCACAAGCTAATATATCTAATAACATCACCCCGTCACCCCTTTCTAATAATCTTTTTTCTCTAATTTGCGATTCAGTTTAATCGCTTTAACTGCGCTCGGACTCTGCTTTGCAAGTTCAGCGTCCAGTTCATCTTCAACGGTTTTACGCTTTTCGGCTTGCGTTACAACCGTATTATCAATTCGCAATGGCTGTCCCTTTTCGCCTCTCAACTTCTCCCTGTTTTCATCGTTATATTCAGACGGATAATCAACGTCTGTTTTATCGTCAAACTCCTTGCCTACCAACAGCGTATTTTCACACCATTCCACACCCTTTGCAAGCCCTGTGAGCTTCTTTGGATTTGGCATTGATTTTTGCTGTTCAAACAACAGATTAAACCGTGTGGCATCAAGCCTTTTCTGTGACTCGCTGACAGCTTTTGCATAAACTCTTTCAAGCCAATCCTGTTCAGACTCACCAATACGTTTTGACTTCGGTGCTGGAATAACAATTGACAACTCATTATTCGCTAAATAATACACCCTTGATTTGTAACCCATATTTTTATCTCCCTATTTACTGGTCGCCAATTGCCATTAATGAAAACTCGGCGTCACCATTAGTTCCCGCCGTATTTAACACTTCAATATTAATTGAACCAACTACTTGTGCAGTATTTTGTTTTCTCAATTGTATTCCCTGTGTCGCTGTACTCATTGCCAGACCCGCCGTAGCATAAAACGCATTTGCGAAATCAGTGTCAAATGTTACGGTATAATCCCCAGTCCCATTATCAGTGATTGAAGATACATTGAAACTGTCTTGAATTGCCGCCGTACCTGTTCCGTCTGCCATAACCCACGCCTTAACCAGCTTTTCTTCTACTGCCGTCGTCGCATCGTCGTCTGTAATTGTTTCGATATTAGGTGGCGAACCACTTGACGCCGTTGTAACGGAACCGATTTTACGCTCACCAGTAAAGTTATCAGCGTTTGAAGTCCTGAACTTCATACTAAACGTACCCGCTGGAACATTGTCATCCACGGCATACACATAATATGTCGTTGATGCGGCGGAAGAACCACTTCCATCAATGTTGCCGTCCAAGTCCAACGATATATTTGCGGCATTAACACACGCACGTTGGTCTATCATCATTCTTTGCGCGGGAACCGTAACGGTATCACTACTGGCGGCAACTGTAATCGCTACCGCCTGCCTGAAATCAAGTAATACCGTTGCCAGACCTATATTCTGAACCTTTGACACTGTACCCAAAAAGTCTTGAATCGCCCTGTTTTCCTGTTGCAAAGTAACAATATCACTGGCTTTGATGTCGTCCTCATTATCAACAGGTGCTTTGAAATCTTTTTTTGCCGTCGGATAACTTGACATTATTATATCTCCTTATGTATCTGTTAATTGATTGAGCCTATAATCTAAATAAGCAATTGTTTCTGTTACATCCTGTTTGACTTTTCCACCGATAATATTAACCTGTAAACCGTCACCATTGCCCATACCATAATTTATACTTTCTACTTGATAAGACGTTTTAATAAACGGGGACGAACCCAATACAGAAAAAGAAATTTGTCCCTGTGGCGGTATATCCTCCAACCTCTCTCTTATATTTCCAACACTTGCACTCACAGTGTCAATTGGATTTTTTCCGTCAGTTAAAAAGCCATCTATAAATTGATCTGCGGTATCGTTTGTCGAAATCGCCGCCTGTTGTAATGTATTAGTACGTTTTCCAAACTTTTCTTGACTCTCAATATCTAATTTACTTCTTGTGAACGACCCTGCACCAAATAATTTGAATTCGTTTTTTATAGAACTAAAATCACTAGACTCAGACAAGGCAGTTAAATTATCAACAGTAAGAGAATTTTTTACTTCCGTACTTCTTACCTTAAAAAATATTTCTTTCTCATTATTCACGCCCCATTCTGCGTTGCCACTTATTTCTGCCAACGATCTGAACGCCGCCATCACCGAACCATTGAATGTTATAGCATCAACAACAAACCCTTCTGCCCGAACAAGCCCTTTGTCTGGTGTTCTTTTTATCTGCGTGTCCTGTATGACAAAATTGTCCATTATAAACTTGACAATATCATCTGTGTTTGAATCAGTAAATGAAAGCGAATCCAGCCTTATTCTTTCAAGTTGCATCACAAAGCCTTGCACCTGCAATGTCACCGTACTTAAATTTGCAAGCCCCTGACTTCTTGTTGCCACCTCACCACGATACCACGTAGAATATCGTTCACCGATTTCATCCAAGACATCAATTTGTATTTCCGTGCCATCTTCTATTCCATCCAATGATTGATATGGTAAGCCCAACACAATACTCGCACCACCACAACCACCAATGCGATTATACTCCCAACTCGCATCCAATAATACTGGTTGTCTGTTCTCGCCTGCATATTTAGCTTGACCATATTTGCGCTGACCATACTTAAACGGCTTTGCAAAATCATGGAACGTAGATTTCGGGTCAATCAATACAGCAATATCATTATTTTTATTGCGTAATATAACCCTTAGATTAAAAGGACGGCTTTCACCCCCGTATTTTTCCTGACCATATTTAACCGTTCCGTATTTCGCCATTATATAAAGGTGTCTCTATGTTCAATCTGGTAACGTGCTGGCGCAGATTCTATTGTAACCACATTATCACCTTTTGGCATTTCAATAAAATCACCTGTGAAGAAATTTGCGGCATCGTTGCCACCACCTAAAATTTGCCTCGCTGTTGAATCAAATATCATACTTCCTGTCTGCACCAAGTTTTTCGAATACCTAAAGAATGAAGTACCACCTTCTGGCTCTGTATTTATAATCCTCGTATCAATCAAATCACCTGAATCAGCAATCATTGTTATACGTGGTCTGGCAAAAGCATTACCACTATTGTTTACCGTAATCGACTTCGTGCAATAACTGATCTTAAAATATAGATCGCCGCTTATATTCTGCGTAAACGTATCGCCTGAACTATGTTCGTATTGACCGCCTTGATATTCATTTGATAATGTCGCACCACTTACAGACCTAAAATTGGTATCATCAAAGGCTTGATCTCCACTCAGCATCAAATTATATGTACGCCCTATTTGAATCGGTGCATATTGGAATGACAATTCAAGCTCTGACTCCGCAACCCAATCACCACTTACAACAGTCACGGTGTCTTGTACGTTGCTGAATTCATCTCTTATGGTACACACCACATCGCCCGATGGTGTACCAGTATTTGCCGCAGTTTTAATCGTAATCTTGCTGACCGTACTATGCTCTGCAATGAATGTTTGCCTCACAGAATGCTTTGAATTCGTTCCAAAATCAACATCTGCGTCACCACTTGCCTGAGAAATACCAATCTTATCATCTGACCAAGCCAATTCTAAATGAGAAAACTTAAACTGATTTGCATATCGGTACGGGTCATTGTGGACAATGCTTAAAGTATATGGCTGAATGTTTTCTTTTATTGGCGAAATTTGAAAATTGTTTTTCATGCCGAATTTATATTTATCTTCATCAAACCACAACTTAAACTCTTTGCGTTCTGTAGCCTGTTGAATCAACTGCAATTGTGTCTGTGCCAATGCAAGCGTATCGACTGTAACGGTTCCTGAAATATTTGTTTGGCTTACGTCCTTATAACTTCGCTGTTCACTTATAGCACCATCACGTTTTACATTACCCAAAAACCCTAATTTGTTTGGTTCTGATTCAGACCAATTATCATTTCCATTATTAATCAGCTTTGGAAAATTAATACTCTTAACAACATCATCGCCAGACACTACGGTTATCAACCTACCTTTATGGGAACCCATGCCAACGATTGTTGGGAACGTGTGCTTTTTATTCCATCTCTGATTCTCTCGGAAAAACAAATCGCCACTTGAATTACTAGCAACTTCTCTGTCAAGGTATACGGCGTGTGCATGCATCAAACCATCGCTAATCTTATTCTTTTCCCATGTAAAGCCATCATGCCTGTAATGGAACCCGTTGTCTGCAATGCCTGTCAACTGACCATCGACTTCAAGTAGTCGCCAGATATAACCAATACTGTCACCTGATAATATATCTTGTTGCCACCAAGACGAATCTTTTGCAAATACCTTTGCCGCCGTTGTGGACGCATATATTTTACCGTCCCATACCTCAACACCCTTTACGGACGTTTCACCTGTCGTATGCTCAGACGTAAGCGTACTACCGTCTGAGGTATAAACATCGCCATCTTCGCCAGCAATATAGATATTATCCCCACTTTTACTGGCAATCTGATGAAATATCGTTGATTGTGCGCTTCCTACCTGCGACCACGCACCGTCAACTGAGTTTTTGCGGTATAACCTACCACCATCGGTTCCAAGATACAGGAAACCGTCTGTGTGAAGTTTTAAGGCGGTCACTTTACCCGTTAAGCCTGCACTCTCAGTTGTCCAGTTCTTACTATCCCCTTCCACTGACCTGACAACATCGCCACTCACACCAACGAAAACCGAACCAAATGCAGATTCAACGGCAAGTGGAAAACTCAGACTGTCTTTTACTGTCACCTGTTCTGTGTAACCCGATATGCTATGTATTAATTCTGTCATTTATATTTGACTAAATTGTCTAGGTTTGTTTAGTTCTAATTTAACCATATTACCCAATTCATTACCGACCGTCCTTATATCTTGCGAACTTGATAGATTCACATTTGCACCACGTAAGTCAACAGTAACGCCACCGCCTCCGTCTGTGCTTAATCTTGATGTTCCAATGCCTGAAAAAGTTTCTCCCTTATCCACAAAGGCAAGACCTGATCTAGTAATTTGTCCACCCCCTGCAAGTTTAGGAATTTTAATTGCCGTTGCCACAGAATTTGACCTGTTCGGAAAGAAACTATTGGACAAGGATTCAAGACCACCGAACACACCACTAAATACATCTTGAGCCTTTGAAAACTCTGGCGATACACTTATACCTTTGATTACGCTCTGGAAACCCGATGTATCAAACGAATCACCTTGCTTTGATAAAAACTCTGCAATAGGCGCAACCGTTTTTGCCATAATTGATTTCATCAATGTGGTATTTCCAAGACTTGCAACCACTGCACTTACTATGTTATCAAATACTGATGACTTCAAAGACTCTTTGAATTTTATAAAGCCTGACGATGCCGTAGATTCTGCAAACCCTGTACTGATGGAACTTGCAACTGTATCATTTAGGATAGCTCCCAATTGATCGACGACTTTCTTGAAGTTTGCAACAACCGCACTCATTTGATCTTGAATATTTAAAGCGTCCTGTGGACTCGATGGAACCCGTCTATTATTAAATGCTGACGAGAACCTTTGCTCTACGTCACTTCCTGTTAATCCAAAACTTGCAAATCCCTGATTCACACCTGTCTCACCTGCGGTAATAGAACCAGCCCTTGCCCTTAACGACGCACCAAATTCTCGGTTTGAAGTTGCACCCAATGGTAAGCGTCTGTTTGAACCACCACCAAATAGCCCACCGCCAAGCCTTCCAAGAATTGTACCAGCCGCACCGCCAATACCTGCACCGATGCCACCGCCCAATGCAAAGCCACCGATTGAACCAGCTAAACCGCCAATTGCACCACCTGTTCGTGCAAAGCCTCTGTCACCAACACCGCCCAAAGGTGCAAACCCACCTGCAAGACTTCCAAGACCGCCAGCCAGACCCAAACCACCCTGTAATATTCTGGTTCCACCAAACCCCAGTAAGCTTTGAACACCTTGTGAAACTCTCGGAATACTTCTGATAGCCGAACCAAGACCCGAACCGCCTAAACGAATCAAACTCGCCGCACTTCCTAATCCACCCGTACTGAACGTGCCTTGACCTGCCGCTATCCCAACGCCTGCGATATTAGAAAGGGAACCACCACCACTGCCACCACTACTGCCACCACTACTGCCACCACCGCCACTTCCGATACCCAAAGCCGCCGCCGCAGGGGAAATCATTGCACCGCCAATACCTGCACCACTTGTCATTCCGCCTGCTGGTGTTCTTACGGCACGATTTGCCGCCATGATTCCACCACCACCGCCAGTGACAGCATTTGATATACCCAATAAGCCCAATGCCGACGTTGATGCCGCATTGGTCATGCTTCGTATAATAGAATCTCCCATGTCACGAAATATATTTATCATCGTATCACGGAAATCCTGACCTTTTTTAGTCAATCGTGTAAATAATAAATCAGATACCGTATCACTTATGCGTTGCACGCCTGCTCGGTATGCCGCCTCTGTTTCTTTTATAGCCTTTTTTTGTTCCTTGCTCATTTTACCTGCGGCTTCACCTGCTTTTTCTGTTACACCCGTCATCTTGCCTAATGTTTCGCTCAGTTTTTTAGTGGCAACTTTTGATTTCTCTGTATTAGTAGTTAATTTTTCACCAAATTTTTCTGAGGCGGCATCAATAGATTTTAACTGATCTGATGTATCAGATATAACATCTTTGAGGTCGCCCAATACAGGCAACTTACCTCTTATATTTTCAATGCCATCTGAAATTCCTTTGAAAGCCCTCTTGACAACTGGAAGTTTTGCCAGAATCCCGATTAAATCCTTAATCTTTTCAATGATAAAAAGTATTGTTGCGCCAATCGGTCTTATAATTAAATTAAATATTTTAAATGCACCACCCATTATTACTGCTGTCTTAGCAACAACAGTACCGAACTTTATGAATCGCAACAAACCCTTTTCTACCAAATCCCTCAACTTATCGTTGTTGTTTACAATAATAACTTGTAAACTCTCAAACCCATTCTGCATGGTTTTCAAAAAGCCTTTAACGGCATCTGACTTAATTATTATATCACCAAGCTTTTCCTTAAAATCTCCAAAGGCATCTGACAATCCTTTGGTTGAACCTTCAAATGTTCCCGAACCAATTAATTCAGCAAAGCCCCTGAAATTCTTATCCAATTCGCCAAGAATATCATTGAAATCACCACTCGCCTTTACTGCATCTGAAATCACAACACCATAACGGGACAAAATACCGACCTGACCTGTCAACCCTTTTCCAAGTGCAATGGCTACAGTCTGCAAATCCACTTGTTTGCCTGTAATCGCACCAGTAGCCGCCGCCATGTCTAACATTCTTATAGTGGTTGCCTTGACCTGTTCAGAAGTCAGAGCAAAAGTGGCAAGCATTGATTGTGCGTTGATAATTTGTTCATCACCAAAGCCTGTGGTAAGTTGTAATTGTGACGCATATTCCTTGAGGCTATTGATTTGTGCTTTGGTAGCCTTGCCAGAACCTAAAAAAGCGGCTTCCAATTTACGCTCTGCAAGTTCCTGTTGTTTCGCCGCCGTAATTGATGACCTGATAAACAATAACAAGCCTGCACCAGCGACAATGGTTGATAAAATAGCAACCTTAAACTTTGCCATTGCCGCCTTTGCCGCACCACCAAACGCTTTAATTGCCGCCCCTGCTTTTGCAAAGGCAATCTTCATCTTTGCAGTAACAGCAATCGCCGTTCTCTGTAAAGACTTCAACGATGCACCAGCAACACGCACCGCCGCCTTCGTTTTTTCCTTTGCAACTATCGCAATTTCAACTTGTCGTTCAAACGCCACTGGTTTGCGCCTTTCTGTTTAGATGTTGAATGACTTGTCTTTCGATTATCTTAAACCATTTCATATCAGTATAAAACTGGTTATAATAACCGCCTTCACGTGGCAAAAATCTAAGGTTCAAATCCATCGACGGGCAACAAATAAAATACATTTCTAATTCGGCAGGGAGTCTTTCAATATCAAGGTGTTTGCAAATACCCTCAGTATCAGTGTCGCCCATAAACAACTCCACTGCCGTCATCATTTTTTTACTTTTGAATCTTCCTCATTTTTCTCTGGATTCAACTCGTTCTTTTCGTCTATATGCTCAACAAGTTTATTCCTTACATTCGGCGGTAGCATCGCCATGTTTTCTTTGTTAAACTTCGCTAGTTTGTCACCACTCATAATATTCTTAACAAACCCAACCACTGCAAAGTCCAACTTCATCTTCCTCATTGTACCCTGCAAAAATTTAACCTCGCCTGACTTTGAAGAATCAGAAGATGTTAATGTACTATTGTCATCCAATTCATCAACCTCATAAGAAGTCAATTTCTTCATCTGAAATATGGGATTCTTTTCTTTACCAAGCCCCATATCAACCTGAAACTCATACGTCTGCTTTGTGTCTATTAACTGCATATAAACACCCCTACCTTTCTCTGAAAAGGGTTATTAGCTATTAAGTAGCTACTGTAATTTGAATCACATCATCACTAGACACATCATCAACCTGTGCGGTAAATGGTATGGTTTCAGTGATAGCACTTGCGAACCCACTAAGTTGTGCGTCATGCGCCTCAAAATTTACTTTATTCAGTAATATTTTAAAGCTACGTGCGCCCCTTGAAAATGTGACCTGAAACGAGGTCTGTGCGTTAGCAAAAAACAATGTTCTTGCCGTGTTGTCGGTAAACAGCCTTGTTATACTGCCCGTAACCGTAGTGCTTGTCGCTGGAATCTCTCGACGTTTAAATCTGTTACCTGTGAACAAATCAGTGATATTGTTGTTATTCACATTCACACTAAACGCAATGATTTCATTATCAGCCGCACCGCCAATGACAAACGCACCTTCACTATGCATATACGGGTCATCTGATGAATTGAAACTTGCCGCTGTTGAGTCACCACTTGAAAAACCTTCTGCCTCTATACCTACGGTACAAACCAAAGCATCACTATTGCTTGAACTAAAGTCCAGTGAAGTAATCATTGCGCCCGAAACGTATAAATCAGAAGTCACACGATTCACTTCCAATGCCATAGACTCCAATGTTGTTGTTCCCACTGGCGAATAAGGACTTGATGCCGCACCAATGCCACATCTCCACCATGTTTCATCATTCTGCGGTGTAATATAAAAACTGACCGAACCGTTTGCAAGCTCGTTCATCAATTGACCGCCCTGCTGTTGGCGACTATTCATTATCTGTGACGGATAAAAATAGTTTTTCGCCGAAACCAGCGATTCAGATATTATCGGCTGGCTGAATGTCCCTGCACCACCTGATGCAAAGGATTCCTCACGTCTGCCCCTTAAATGACCAACTGAGGAAATTGCAATTGTCATCTTATAACGCCCTTCCTTCCTTCAATAAAGTTAATCTGTCTTTTCATTGACGACCTTCAAAATGAACTTTTTAAGTTTTCTGGTAAATTCATTATCGGTTCGCAATAGCTTACACAATAAATTTGTAATCTCGAATTCACTGAGTTTTAGCTTAATCTTTTTAGTATCTACTTTTGAGAATAACCCTTTTTTATTGCCGTCTTTATCTCTCATAGATCGTATAACCTCTTAAAGCATCTTTCTTTATACCATTTACCTATTCGCTCATAGAGCCTCGGCAATGGCAATCCTATTAAAATATTAGCCAACCACTTCGGCACTTTCAAACCAACCAACAAAGTAAACAGTCTTTGCATGTTTTCAAGCTTTCTCTTTTGTTCCACGGGAAACAATAGCACGGTCTTACCAAAAAACGCTTCTGGAATGCTATCTATATCGTTGTCATAGATGCCTTCCTTTACGCATCTGTTACCCAATTCTGTTGACGGGTACGGCTGACACAATGATGCCCAACTCAATGTTGTGCCAAGACTCTTGTTAAGCTGAAACGTGTCCCACATATCCTTCATGGTATCACAGAAAGGAATGCCAATCATATTCTCAACCCGATAACGCATCCCGTAATGCTTTAATACCTTGATTGCCCTTGCAATCGTTTCGTCACTGAATCGCTTACCCAGTATATCCTTGCGTGTACTTTCGTTTGCAGATTCAATTGCAAATGTCACACTGTTACATCCAGCCTCTTTTAACAACCCTATTCTTGTATGGTCAATATATTCAACCCTTAACTGTGCGTGAAACGGAACACCGACATAAGCCCAATTATCAGCAAGATATATTAACTCTTTTTTCCTCGCACCAAGTTCATCATCTTGAAAAAAGAAATATTTTGTTTCAGGATAAGTCATTCTTATATCAATAGCTTCCCTGATTATTTCCTTCATGCTTCTGAATCTTAACCGCTTACCCTCGAACAACTCATTAAACTGACTGTTGAAACAAAACGTACACGCATACGGACACCCACGACTTGCCATGATTGATCGTATTGGATTGTTCCTGTTATGTTCATATTTATATAATAACTCTCTGTCTGGTCGCGGTAATTCGTCTAAATTCTGTGGTGGCGTTTTTACGTTTAATAAAAGTGCGCCAGTGGTTCCGACTCTTTCAACTCTCGAATCACCAAAATGGAAACCCCTCCTTATGTCATCACACAACTCAGGCAACATCGTGTCGCCCTCACCCTTCACAACATAATCAATGCCCTTTTGCTTGATAACATCATCGGTACAAAATGTTGCATGTGCGCCGCCGAATATAGAAACGAAATTACAATTTAATTTTAGATGCCTGTTCAGACTGTAAAAATATTGTTGCGAACCCGTCCATATATTGAAACATATTATATTTGGTTTGTACTCCCTTACATAAGAAAGCACATCAACACCTTCCTCTATTTGTAGTAAATCAACTTCAAATCCTTTTTTCTTTAACCCTGCTGATAAAAGCCCGATACCCAACGGTTCAATAATAAACCACTTCAACACAAATAATACTTTTCCCTTTGTCATATTTTTTTATCCCTGAATAAAAAAAAGGGCAATCCCATCTATTGATGAAATCACCCCGATTTAGCATCTCGTAAATATATATGCGTATTCACGCTATATAGTAATGGTCTTTAGTCTCTTGTCAATGAAATTCCATACTTTATCAACCTTTAATCTCGATATACAATTTACTTCCGAACGACAATGTGCATGGCATCTGATAGGTCTACATGTCGGGCAAGGCTCTGAAACGATGTGATAAAAGTTCTTTCCATAGCCACCTGATGTCTTTGGTATGGTACAGCCACATAGTTGGAACCCCAACGTACCCGTAGTTGACGCAAGGTAAGACAATCCAGAATCAAGACCTACGTATGCCGTGGCATTCTTTATCAAATGCCATATCTCTGAAAATGTACCATGAAACCTATGGTCATCGTCTACAATTTGCGAATCGCCTTTGCCACCGATTTGAAATACTTCATATCCAGAATTCCGAAATTCATTACTTAATGGCACGAAATCCTTAAAATCTTTATCTGGATTACGTGTCTGGCAATGTACTACGACGTATCTCACAACATCATTATGTTCTTCGGTCTTTGGATTCGGACGAAATACCAATGGTGTTTTCCTGACAGGCAACCCACAACGCAACTGATAATAATTGAGCAAGTGATTGTGTCGTAGATAATCCATCTGATGCCATACACCATCTTCCTGTCTGATCTGTTGTGGCATCATTACAATGTCAAAGTCGCCACTCGTTGCCGCATCCAGAATATAATCCCAATCGTTCAACCAATTCTCTTTACACAACAATGTCTTAAAATTCTTATTATGCTGAACCAATTCCGCCCAAACACGATTGACAAACAACGTAATCTCTGTGTCCTCGCCATGATAATCTTTTATGTCTTGAGCAAGACTATTGGCACACATCACATCACCCATATCTTTTACCAGTACCAGCATCACTTTTTTCATCGTTCTGTTATCGCCCTTCTTTCAGATTTTGTTAAATGCGAAACCAGCGTATTGCCAACATAACACCGCTTTAATAATGTCTTTCGCTTTTCCCTTCTACGCCTCGCTTTATTATAACGACTCGGACTCATACCCAATGATCGACGCTTGCCCTTTTTGCCATGCTTTATCCATTGCATCTTCTTACCACCGATGTCACTTAGTGTTGGTGTCTTTATTATTTCCATCGCATACCTCATTAAAGATTTCAATAGTTTCTTTTAAATGCTCAACGTCTTTCGTTCCGAAACAAATTACATCTGGATTAACTGACATAATTACCTCAAACGATTCCCGTATCTCTTGCCTGTCTATCAACGATATACCTGTACCATGCAACCGCCCATCATTGAACGGCTTTATAATGAACAAATGCTTGCCTTCGTTTTTGACCTCCCGTGCAAAATCAAACATTCCTTTGTGTTGGCATATATGCAATGGAATCATAAAATAATTACACTCAGGATAATTCAACATAAACTTGCGCCCCAACTCTGCGGACTCCGTTGTGATACCAACACGTAACTTCCGAAATGGCATATCCCTTAATTTATTATATAAATCCTCACCGTTCTTATACAGTTCGTCATTGTCTAAATCAGACACCCAGTATATCGTCGGTTCACGACCCAGTTTTTCAAGGCTCTCCATTATCTTGGTGTGTGCCTGTGTCCATGTTAGGTAAGCAGAAATCTTTGTCATCACATGTTTTTTGCCAAAATAATTCTTGTCGAATTCATAAATTTTACCAAGTAACCATTCACAGTTTCCGTATCTATGGTGTGCATCAAATATATTTATACCACTCGTTGTCGCATTGATTACCAACTTGTGTGCATCCTCATAGCTCATATCCGTCATCTTGCCACCACCGAGGCACAGTCTTGACAATTCCAATTCTTCTACCTTTGACGTTTTAATCCATTTAATTTTCGTCGTCTGCATATCTCACCCCTTATAATTTTCCCATTTCACCGATTTAAATATTGCCTTATGATTAACCCATCTTGCAAATTTCTTTTGATAATTGTTTGCTTTATTATACGGCATCACAAAAGGGTTAACGCCTAAATTCCTCAGTAATTCTACGCGATCCATATCCTCTGATTCGGTTGTATTATATCCAATTAAAACATAACAAAACATTTTATATGGTTTAAGCCCAAAAGAAGATATTAGTTGGACTTTTTCCTTGATAATATCTGACATGCCAATCCAATCAAATGAAAATCGGTAAAAGGTATTCCATTTAATTTTAGCTATTAATTCAGCAATTCGCGTCGTTACTAATCTAATATCTGTGCCTTGGTTAAAGTCAATTTTAATTTGACGATAAATAATTTCTTGCAAAAAGCTTTCAACATTCTTATATGCAAAAACGTTATTATCAAGGAAAACCCAATATTTACCATTAATATTTTCAAACCCATCCATTCTTTGATGAAATTGAATATCGCCTTCTTTCTCTGGAACTTTGCAAAATTTACATTTCCTAATACACCCTCTGGTATAAAACCCTATTGAATAATCACATTCAGGATACAGGCTATAATCAGGACAACGATATTCAATTTCATCTGGCAACTCTTTCTTTAGGTCATAGCCAGTACCACCGATTTCTATATCATCAGGAATGTCATAGGGCATTTCGGTAAAATCAAACACTTTACTTGCATAAACCTTGTCATACTTTTTATGGAATAAAACACCTTTCCACCATTCGACGTCATCGCCTTGGGATTTATGGTGGGCAGATAATTTCATTAATGCAATATTAGGAATTTTTGAATCAATATCAATTAGACCTATTTGCATATCAATACACCCCCAATTCTTTACAAACATCAATAAATGTTCTGACGAATTCAGGACTTAATTTCCACTGTGGGAAATTGCCCAAACACATCGACTTCATTGAATCACAATTCGCACAAAACGGAATATCATCTTTCCTTCCTACGGCAAACATGTTGCGTATGTCCATCATGCGACCACGTTGCCATATCTCTTTAATACTCTGAGTGTTTAAATCACCGACTACTTCCATCGCCCTGACATCCTGACAACACACAACGGCCTTGCCGTCTGCCGTCACACTCAAATCAAGGAACACACGCCAACACGGACTATTGATATCACCGCCCATGTACTGTGTATCTAATATCATTGACTCTGAATCAACCAAGCCCCCGATGTTCTGCACACCTGAACCACCTACATCATCAACGCCCATTTCCCGAAATAATTTATGATACAAGCCAACTGAATTTTCATTTGCCTTCTGTGGCACAATGGCGGTCTGTATCTTCATGTCACTACCCATTTTATTACGTAGCTCAACCAATTTTCTCACGTTTTCCACAACAGTTTCAAATTTCAATCCCACCCGAATCTTTTCATAATCCTCTTTGGTTCCGCCGTCTATGCTGATAACGATTATATCCAATGGAGTTTTTAACAACTTTTCAATCTTGTCCTCAGTCAAAAGACTACCGTTTGTGAAAAAGCATAACGATGGTGTCTTAAATTCTTTGCGCTGGAAATCATAATGACCCCTGAACTCCTGTGGGTTTTTCTCTCTGGCATAATTAATACGCCAACACAATTCATCAATGTCCAACAACAAAGGCTCTCCACTCATGTGGAAATGTATATAAGTCATTTCAGGATGTTCACCACATTCATCAATCGCCTTGATAAATAACTCCCGTGACATATCACCCTGATACCTTTCCATGCCATCACGTGGACACATCACACATCTTGCATTGCATCCCGAATTAGATTCTAGGTGAATCTCCGCTGGAAAAGCCAACGCCTTTGTCAGATATTCTTTTAATTTCGACATTCTCTGTTCCTATTTCAAATATGTTTCCTGTAAATTTAAGCGTTTGAACGACTGTGACATTGCCCTTGTTTATTATATTAGTGTGCTTCATCTCGCCACAAAAGCCAAAAGGTTTCCAAACTCTTTTACCTCAACCTCTTTGAATACCTTGACCAATAGTGTTCTTAATTCTACATCTGTCCAATGCCACAAATGCTCTGTTGAATTATTGGCATGTTCTTTTGGTACTATTCCACACGTCGTATCTGCAATGCGTTTCATTTGCAACAGGCTTCTTTCTGGACAAGTCAAATGCTCAAGGGTGTGCATACTAAAAGCAACATCAAATCCTTCACTCAAATTATCGTCAATTAATGCGTTGAGAAATGTTACGTTTCCAATTCCACATTTTGTTCTCATAGCCTCTGCAAAACCAACTAACAATTTAGAACCGTCTATTGCCAACACTGGTATGTTTAAATGCAAAGCAATTGCCATTGTTGGCAAGCCAACGCCACACCCCAAATCAACCATTGATCTCGCCAAGCTCAAGGAATCATAATACAACCACTCCATTGCCTCACGTGTGTTTTTGTCGCTATCATTAAACGGATTATAGGTTTTAACCTTTTCAAGAGTCATCGTATCTTGAAGGTGTAAATCCTTGTGGATTTTCTCACGTGCCTTAACCTGCAAATAAGTTTCTAAATCCTTATGTTCTTCTGATGTGCTTTCAAGCATTTCTTGTCACCCTTGCATATCCATATATCAATATACACCAAATAGCTTTCATAAACCTGAATATCAATTTTACCCTGTGATTCCAATTCTTACACGAATAGATATGTTCGCTTTTCAATACCGTTTCATCCTTTCGAGTTTCCATTATTTAACAATACCGCATTTTTTCTGTAGTTCCAAAATTACCGCTTCTCTTTCATCTGCTTTTTTGTATAAACCTTCGTTTTCCTGTTTAAGATCGCTATTACAATTTTCTACTTCTGCAAGTTTTGTCATATAAACTCGTTTCTCAATAGATAAGAGTGCCACTTCTGCCTTAAAATCATCGCCAGTTAATTCTACCAGTTCAATATTTGTTTCATTCATACTATCCACTGTCCACCCCTTTTCATTCAAAAATCTCCTTAGTTAACTGCAAAGCAACGTCTTTCCAGTGCATGTCAAACATCTGTTGTTTTCCTTTTGTTCCCATCATTACCATACGTGTGCGATCTGTAAAAGCCTCTCTCATTTTCTTTCTCAAATCACCTTTATCTGGTTCAAGCCATTTATGATTCAACGCCTGTGGACACTTACCAATATAATTAACACTGTCAACCAACTGTTCTCTACAGCTAACAGTCAAACCATTAACACCATTTTCAACGAAATCCATATAACCACCGCCGTCTGTAACGATTACAGGCAAGCCACACGCCATTGCTTCGGCAACTGGCAAGCCCAATCCCTCGCCTCTACTCGGTAGCACAAAACAATCACAGGCGTTATACAGCTTTGGCAAGTCGTCATACTGTACTTTATCCATCCACAACAGGACACGTGGCACGTCTTTATGTCGACTGAGGTACGTTTGTATGTCTCGGCGCAACAACTCCTTGTGCGTGGCTGTAAAGCCACCTCTATGTACCTTCATAATCAACGTCACGTCATCATTTGCACTAAATTCTTCGGCATAAGCGTCTAATAATACATCAAATCCTTTCCGTTCAGTATAATCGCCAACGGTTATAAACTTGTAACCCTTTGCATTTAATATATTTGCAACACCTTTTTCATACCTGAAACTATCTGTCATGCCAAATCCAAGCCGTGTCACGCCTTTGATATACATATTCCACGCATCCCGATTGAACTTACTGAATGTAAACACCTTTTTTGCTTTCTTAAATCCATCAATCCAATCCGTTGGGATTCTATCGGTTTCAAAAAGCGAATATATATACACGTCTTTGTCGGTTTCTGGCATTCCTTCATGCCATTTCTGCATCACAACCAAAGGCGCATCTGGTATCATTGGCATTCTCGCCATACGTTCCAACCGTGTAGCTACATCACTGGACACCGAAATTCTCTCTTTGTTCCATTTGTCGATATGCTTGAACGATACCGTCACACCCAACTTATCAAGGGCAAGTAATATCTCACGTGTTATTAATTCGTAGCCAGATTGACCAGCTATAGCACCATACCAATTTAATGCGTATTTCATTTAAACCCCCACATGTAATTTCGATTCTTCTGTTTTTCTAACTTCCATGCCACACAATTTTTACTCCCTTTTAATTGCTTCATTTCGGAACCTCCATAACAACAGGATAATCAAGTGGGTGTTCAATCTTATTAAGCAGACGTTTCCAATCCCTGTCAACCTTTGATTGTGAAAGGTTTTCCATCGCCCACTTATATGCTTTGTCAATGTATTCTTTATTCTTGCCCTTCCTCGCTTCAATCATTGCCTTTGCAATTTCCTTTGGATTCGGAAAAGGTCTTTCTGTCAACTCCATACCTGTTACTGCCAAATGTCCCTCTGGCTTTATAAGCCTCGCCCTGCCAGCCGCACCAAGTTCACCCGTAGCAGAATCACCCAGTGTTATCACATGTGTCTTTGCCATAAACGCTTCCGCTATTAAGTACCCAAAGCCTTCACCACCAACACTGACAACGCAATTACACATATTTAACAGTGCAACATATTCTTCCTCTGGCATCAGCCTAATTGCAGACTTATTATTAACGGCGTAATCAAACGCATGTATTCTGCCTTTTAAACCATATTCCAGTATTAGTTTATTAACGTCATGCCCCACACTATCCTTGAAATTGACATTTAACCATAAACCAGATTCATTGTCACCTGTACGGTCAATATAAATCCTGTATGCCTTTATGATATGAATGAAATTCTTTCTGAAATGTGTTCGCCCTGAATAGAGGAACATAAATTTCTTCTGAGGATTAAATCTGTTTACCTTTTCCTTGACCACTTCGTCTGGAAGTCTGTGATAAACCTTATCGTCAATACCATGATATATCATAGCAATTCGATTTTCAAAATACGGCATGGTTTTCAATACCGCCCTTCTGCCATACTCTGTATACGTCACCACATAATCAGCACCGCCAATATAATCTTCAAAGTGCTTTGGCACTCCACCGCTATAACCAATACCATCAACTGCCGTATACATCATGTAATAAAACAAGCCTCTTGTCTTACACATATTTATATAATCAAAATTCCAGCAATCGCCTATTGTAAGCACAATGTCTGGACGTTCTTTCATTACGGTCTGGTCAAATATATCACTACCAGCTTTGGTTTGCGAATAAATGACGTTGTATCTAAATTTTCTATTGAGATTTATTTCTGAGGGACACCATGCAAGATACAAGATACCATGACCTACTTTGGATAATGCGTCAGCAACGGTTCTTCCAATTCTTGCTTGTCCTGTGTCCAAACGGGGATTTTCTGCGACAATGAGGATTTTCGACATGTGTTTTTAAACCTCTCTAAAGGTTAAGATTTCTTTTCCAACTTGCCTTGAACGGCAACGGTTAAGATTGCTATTTGAAAAGTATGCGGCTCTCTCGGTAACGACTTGTATTGAATATTAGTTACCATTATAGCACCTTTGGCTAATCCGTCAATACCCAATGTACTAAATTCCAGATTATTTATTATATCGTTTACATGCCCGATTATGCCCTTCGTTTTGTTATCACCAACAATTGATTCCTCATTGAATGGGTAATGGTCTAAAATAGTTATCTGCATTAAATGATCTGGCCTGATCAATAATGTACTCTCTACTTCTCTTGCAGTGCTGAGTGGCGAAATAGCAATATATGGAAGTTCATTGTTGTGGATTCTCGCTTCCTCAATTACATCTGGTGGCGTTATCTTTATAAAATACCGTCCAGTAAGTTTTTCCGTCAGTTCAACTTTTGTGCGTTTTAAAATTTCATCCATTTAGTTTTTCAATTTATCTCCAACCCATAGTGAAAAAACCTCGGCAATGTTATTTGCATCTTGATTTGAAAACCCCATAAATGAACGCTTTGGAATCGTGCCGTCTTTGGAACCTTCCTGATGAACAATCGCAATGTCTGTGCCGTCAGATTTTCTTATTGCAAATATCTTGAGTTTGTTTTTTGACTCACCCTTAAACTGTGGCGATGACTTCAACGCACCACTGTCTTGAAGTATCTTTGCACCCTTGCCTTTTTTCAATCGCCTTGCTACCGTTGCAGGCTTTAAAGGCTTCCACTTCTCTTTGTCTGGCGTACTCTCATTTTTAAAATTCTTATCAGTAGACGCAAGCATTACTATACCAGAACGCTTTAACGGAACCCTGTAATCAGTAATACTTTCAAATTCCCGTTCAAGCCTCTTTGATATTTTTTCGACATTTATATTTAAGTCTAAATCAATCATAGTCTTGCATCTGCAATATCATCAAGCCTGTCTTGATCTGGAATTTGATCAAATTCATCGTCAATGTCAAATGTTGGCGTTCTGTTGGCATGTGTATGAAATGCCGCCGCTTTTCCTGATGTCGTTTCAGCAAGCCCAATGCCTGTGGTTGCGATCTCTTTTAACTGTTCAATGGTTTCTGCATATAATGTGTTTAAAGGATTCTCTGAGACATTAATAAGATGTTGTAACCGTTGATTTTGAATCCACCACGCCGCAATTATATTCGAGTATTCTTTGATAATCTGTTCTTCACTTCCAGAAGTAAATGGAATGGAACCAGCAAAACGACCACGCAATATTCGGTTTATTGTCTCAAACGCATACCTGCGACCATTGGTTATCAAAGCATCTGCAACCAACCCTTCGGTTTGAAACTGTGGATGTCCTTCGTCAACGCCACCACTCAAAAAGTCTTTTCTGATTGTTGCATTATCACCGTAGTATGGCATTCGGTATTACTCCCGTGAATGTTTAAGCAACTCTTTTAAAGGTCTGCCATCAATAAGCTGTTTACGCATTTGACCGTCGATTTCTTTGAAACTTTCCTCAAGGTTATTACCACAAGTACATGTGTCTGGATAATTATTCACAAATATACCATGACAGTTCTCACACGCATAAAAACAATTCCTGTTCTCATTGCCGATTTCCTTTACTGCTTCCAACCAATCAGCAACGGTTTTGAAATGCGGTTCGTCCTGTTTCTTATATGCGAACCAACCATCATTGTTTTCGCTTTTGTTTTCTGCAAGCCTACCTTTTTTACTAACGAGTACCTTTGCAAAAGCATTATCAACGTCATTACCACATTCACATTTTTGTGGTTTACCATCATAAATGACATTGCAATCCATACACTGGTAATATTCCTCACATGCACCAACGCCTTCATCTGCAATCTTTTTGTTTAATTCTTCCATATTCCTGAATACTAATCCCTGCATAATTACGCCACCCCTTTTAAATGCAAAATTACCTTTGCAAATGCGGTATCAACTATATTGCCGCAATTACACTGGTCTGGTTTAATGTCGATGTAAATACCCTCACAATTCATACACTGATAAAATGTATGACCATGCTTGTTACCGTGAACAGCAAGCTTCTCTTTAAGTTCGCCCATATTCCTTAACGCTGGAATACTTGACTTCTGTGTAACGTCACACCATGCGTCATGTTCATCAATCTCAGTTTCCGCCTCCGCCTCTGTGCCTTCTGGCGTGTCGGCTTCATCACCAACTGGTGGCTCTGTGCCTTCGTCGGGGTCGATTTCGTCCATTAAATCATTACCCTCTAATGGCTCAACTTCATCACCAACTGGCGGTTCTGTGCCTTCCTCTGTCACTGTGTCGCCCTCTACTGGCTGAGTCACTTCCTCTGTAACCTCGCCATTTTTTTCTGTATTCTCGTTTACATTATCCACGATTATACCCCCTTAAATATTTCCATCCAATTTAATAGTCTTACCTTTTCTTTTGATGACTTCTTTCACTGAACCCAAATCACCCTTCTCTGAACCCTTCTCACCGTGCATCATTCCACATATTGCATCTGCACCATACCCTGCATTTGATAATTCGTGAATACGCTTCTCATACAGATACTCACTGAGATTACCACCACCACTTGTCTCAACCTCACGCTTTTGCTTTACAAATGCGGGACGGCTTACTGAAACACGGTTGTTGTTGTTCGGTTGGTATCTTCGCCTTGTTTTGCTAGTTATTATATTCGCCATTTTTTACAGACACCCCTTATAAAAAAAGGTTAGGATTATGTGACCATGAATCACATAACACCCTAACCTTTAGTTCATAAATAGTAATGATTTTTAAACATAACTTAACTCTGATTAAGTCAAAACGCTATGAAGATTATACCCACACTGTGTTGCAACAATCTTATTGTCTTTCAACATAGACATTTCATACCTTGTTCCTGCACGTCTTTCATCTCTGAAAGTCTTTACAAGAGGCGCACCACGTGTTCCACCCTGCCTTACGGTAAACTGTAAACCAAGAGTTTTGGATTCGAGTGACGGCGCAGAATCAACTTGTGCGATTATCGCATGGTTGCCCCACATCGTTGAAATGCTATCAGCCGCACCAATTAGTCCAGTATTTTCTACTGCACCAGCAACATTAATCTTCAAGCCCCACAATACAGGTGGCAATTCACCGTTGACAACCAGTTCCTTACCTGCAAAACCCGTAACTGTATATCTTAAAAGATTACGTACTGTTGAATCGGTTTTAATAGCATTCTTTACGCCAGTATTAAACAGGATAGTATTTGCAATTCCACCACCGTTATTCTGAATGGCAAGTTTACCAGTATCAATATCACCTTCAATATCAATAGTGCCTGAACCTGCATCCCATTTAACTGATGGTGTAGCCGCATCAAGTCCACCCTGTGTCACTGCTTTGATTATGTCGGCTTCCAAATCTCTGTCAATCCATTCCCTGATTAACCTTAAAGCCACTTCTCTCAACCTTGTCGGTGAATCGGCGTTTCTCATAAGCCTATCAGCAAGCAACTTGCTCAAGGAATATTCTTCACATGAATAAGTTTCTGTTGAAGGTTTAAAATCAATTTCCCTTGACGGGTCGCCAATTGCACGTCTGGAATCTAACCGCCTTAATGATTCACGGTCTTTATACGTGTAATACTTATCTGATTCTTTTAATACGAAAAATTCTGGAAACAATGCTTGACCCATAAAGGCTGGTGAACCAAGCATTATGGATAGATTACTTAATGGTCTATCCACATGTGTATCGTTCCTTGTAGGACTCGACATTATGCTTTCTCCTTTATAGGTTAAGCCGTAACGACTTCGTATAGATTAAGTTTTACTATTACTTTGTCACCTGATGCTGTTGCGGCTTCATCAAATGACCCGACAACACCGTCCCCACTAGCCCAGTTGTTTGAAGCAGTATCTTCGACCCTACCTACTGTATCGGCAATCATAGCGACTCGACCAAGTGTAGTGGCTTCGTCAACTTCCACATAAGAAGTACCGCCACGTCTAACGGAAATTCTGTCTCCGCTTGCCGCCGCCGCTTCCTGTGTAATACCATAAGCAACATCTCTTGCCGCCGATGGATATTTCACTATGTGGTCGCCGTTTTCAATAGAATCCAAAACAACCGCCCTATATTGTGCCAAGACCTCACCAGCACGACATGAATAATCGTCTGTTGATGCGGCTTGCGTTCCTCTTATAGACATGGTTTATTTGTTTTCCCTTTTTTCTTTTGCGTCAAGAATGACTCTCGTAGCTTCCAGTTCGCCCACTTTGTTCTCTACCATGTACTGCTGGATTGCTTTTTCTTCGGCTAGACCATCAACCTGATATGTCGTACCCTGAATTTCGACAAAATTATCTAACTTGCCACCTTCTGGATTCTCCAAATCGGTATCGCCGCCTGCAAGTTCGCCAAACTCAACTACTTTTGATAATCGTGATAAAATACGTTTTGCGGTTTCAAGCCTTGTAAACTTCTGCTTGACATCACCGCCACCCTGCAACTTAGTAGTGAATTCCAATGCTTCATCACTATCATCTAAGCTATTTAAGAACATTGTTAGTTCTTCCTCAACGGCTGGTGTTATCTTGCCGTTCTTTTTTAAGTCGGCAACAAAGTTTGAAGTTTTTTCAGCCTTCAACTTCACCATTGCATCTTCTTCTTTTTTCTTGTACGAATCAACTTCGCCTGTCAACTTCTCATTATCGGCTGACAGTTTGATCGCGTTTTCTTCCGCTGACTTCTTACCTGTTTCTGATGCCTCAACCCTTTTCTCAAAGGATTCCAGTTTGGTTTTGAGGTCATTAAACATCTGCTTACCTTCGTCGGTAGTCAACTTACCCTCAAGACCTTTCATCTGTGTTTGCAGACTTGCGATTTCATCCAACACTTTTTTATCCAATTTACCCTCACTTTCAGAGTTAAAAATAACAATATTGTCTTTACCTTCCAATGTATATTCAAAACATTCCGCCACATCGGATGACTCTATCTCAATACCCGATTCTTCAAACTCGTTATCTATTGATAGATTTACCGTGACAGGACTCATACCTGCAACCGCTGGTATTTGATGCCCCAGTAATGCCACCTTTGCCAGAACATTTTTAAAATTCTTACCGCCTATTTTTATATTCGGAAATATTTCAACGCTACGCTCTCCAAATCTTCTATCCTTAATCCATTGTGCCACTTGATCTGGAACATTTGTCAAGTCAACAAATATCTTCCTGATACCATCAACCGATTTGGAAACTACCTTTGTGACATCGCCATAACTCGCAAGACCAGCAATTGATTCTTGCTTGACTCCATGACTGATTTTTACCTTTGGTGTTAATTGGTTTTTAAGGGTATTGAAATTACTTACGATTCCGTCAATATCTTCTGGTGTGAATTTATGACCATTATGAGTGCCTTCTTTAAATACTTCCATGTCGGATATATTTACAAAGTCATTTGTCGGCATTTTTTTGACTCCAAAAAAAAAGGGGAAATTCATTACAGTCTAAGAATGTGCCAACCAAGTCCACACTCCCTGTAAAGAATCACCCCGATTTCTAATACAATAATAAATATTTAAACAACAAAACTGTGGTTGTCAAGTATAAAATTATGTGTCAAGCACATGAATATTAATATCTGACTCAAAAACCTCACCGTTTGCAGACGAACCAAGCACCGTCAATTTGTATGAAACCCCTGAATCACCAGAAATAACCTTTACCGATGCCGTGTCGTTTACACTGGGAACATCGTTCGGGTTCTCATTTGAAATCTGACCCGAACCGCTTACTGTCAATGCGTCCGTAACCACTGTATCGCCTGATGTCACAACATAAGTTGCAGACGATATACTGTCACCACTCCGCAAATCATTTCTAAAATCAGCGAATAATCTTAGTGTTTCGTCTGGTTGCTTGTCTACTGAAAAGCTCATGGTTTACCTCTTTTGATTTTTAAAAAGTTTCTGCCTTTTTGGTGAAATAAACCTACTGCTCGGATTAAGCGAACCGAAATCTGGAAACAATACGCCCGTCATCGCCATAATCACTCTTGACGGTGCTATGAATTTACTCATACGGGCAAACCTATTGCTTCGCCAATCAAATATCATGTTATGCCTCGGTTTTAATTGTCAACACGGTATCATCTGCATTTGTACCCGTAAATCTCAGAGCTACGATATCGCCATTCAAATCTGCCGCATCCAAGTCGATCTTATAGAATCCATCTGAAATCTCGGTTGCGGAATTGGCTGTACCTGCGAACGCCCCACCATCAAGACTTCTCTCTGACGTAATACTCAAACCTGTCTGCGCTGTTACATGGTCACTTGACTTCGCCATGAAGAATGTGAAATTCGTAAGTGCGGTATTTTTCTTTATACCATCTGGCAATTCGTCAGTCTTTATCTTGATTGCCGCAGTATCACCGCTAATCAATCCGACCTCAGTGTCTATCGTATCAATCTTTCCATCAAGTGTGGTTCCAGTGTCAACGAGTATCGCCGCAACATCTCCGCTTATCAATGCAGACTCGGTTTTTAACTGTGCCGTATCTCCACTAATCAATCCAACCTCAGTGTCAATGGTATTAATCTTAGTATCAAGAGTGGTTCCAGTGTCTACCAAAATCGCCGCAGTATCGCCGCTTATAACACCCAATGCAACTTCATTCCTGTCTGTTGTCGCTGGTATGTTTCCAGCGTCCAGTTCTGCAAGTCTACCCTCAGTACAAACCGTCGCCAATGACGCACTATCTGTACCCCTCATTGCCGCACCGTCAAGCCCTGCAACATCTCCACTGATAACACCCGTTTCCGTTTTAATCAAACCAACCTCTGTGTCAATAGTCGCTATGTCTGCCGAAATGTCCGATACAGGACTTCCAAGTTTAGGTTGCATGTCTGCGGTATCTGTTAAGATCGCCGTAGTATCACCACTGATTAAACCAACCTCAGTATCTATGGTGTCTATCTTGCCATCCAAAGTTGTTCCAGTGTCCACAAGGATTGCCGCAACGTCGCCACTAATTAAAGCGGACTCTGTTTTCAGTTGTGCAGTATCTCCACTGATTAAACCGACTTCTGCATCAATGGTGTCTATCTTACCATCAAGTGTAGTGCCTGTATCTACCAGAATCAACGCAACGTCACCACTTACAAGCCCAACCTCGGTGTCAATGGTGTCGATCTTATTATTTAAGGTTGTGCCAGTGTCCACCAGAATAGAGGCTGTGTCGCCACTTATCTGTGCAAGTTGAACAGAGTTACTATCCATCTCTTGCCTGTTCTCTACGGCTGTTGGAACATTCGATGTATCTCCACTACCCCACGCCGCATCACCTCTTGCCCTTATTGCCGCCAGACTATCATCACCAGACGCAAAACCTGCGCCTTGTATATCATCAATTTTTGTATCAAGCGTTGTGCTGGTATCAACGAGAACCGCCGCAGTATCACCGCTAATCTGTATTAATTGCACAGAATTACTATCCATTTCCTGCCTGATCTGTACCGCCGTTGGTGCTATTGAACTCTGAGTGTCTGAAATTGCTTCTAGCGAATCAGTAGTATTATCATAATTATCAAAATCGGCTGTCGCCCCACTCGCCGTCATCTTTGCAATGATTGAATTATCGGCTATATCTGTATTGGCTACCGCCGCATTAATCAAATGGTCAAGACCCCTCCCAACCAAAGCGTCATCAACCTCAGACTCAACTTGATTTTGCATAGTCGCAGACATTCCACCAAGACCTGTCAAACCTGCACCTGCTATTCCGATTTCTGCGGTATCGCCACTGATTAATCCAACCTCTGTATCAATTACCACAACGTCGCCACTGACAACCGTTAAGTCGCCACTGATATGTCTTGCCTCTCCAAGAGTCGTCGCCAAATCATTCATTGAACCCGAATCTGGAATATTATCAGTGACACCTTTAATTGAATCTATTTCGTCATCTTTATCGGTTTTAACACTTGAACCCATTATGTTATTTGTTGGTAACTTGCCTTGCATCTCATTTGTATCTGCAAGCGCACTCACTACGTCACCACTAACAATCAAAAGATCGCCACTTAAATGCCTGACCTCTGCAAGAGTCGTATCAATATTTGAATCAATCGTATCAATCTTGCCGTCCAGTGTAGTTCCCGTATCTACAAGGATTGCGGCGGTGTCACCACTAATTTGTGCCAACTGAACAGAGCCACTATCCATTTCCTCTCTTATCTGTACCGCCGTTGGTGCGGAAGCTGTCGTTGCATCTGCCAATGCTTCTAACGAATCAGATTTATTATCAAATGTATCAAAATCCGCCGTTGCACCACTGGCTGTCATTTTCGCAATGACTGAATCGTCCGCAACATCTGTATTGGCTACGGCTACATCCATTAAATGATCTAATTTTCTGGCAACCAAAGCATCATCACATTCAACCTGAACCTCTGCCTTCATTATTGTACCCATTCCGCCCAAATCAGTCAGACCATCACCAGCCGTACCAATCTCTGCAGTATCTACCAAGATTGCGGCAACATCGCCACTGACCAACCCAACTTCCGTATCAATGACAACGACATCGCCACTGACAATAGCCAAGTCGCCACTCACATGCCTGACCTCTGCAAGAGTGGTTGCTAAATCGGTTAATGAACCACTATTTGGTAAGTTGTCAGTTACAGCCTTGATTGCATCTATTTCATCATCCTTGTCCGTAGTAACCGAACTACCCATTATATTGTTTGCAGGCAATTTGCCCTGCATTTCATTTGTATCAACTAAGATAGCCGCCGTGTCACCACTGACAAGACCGACTTCCGTATCAACGATTGCAAGATTTGCCGCCGTTGCCAATGCCGCATCTGAAATCGCCGTATCACATTCAGCATTAATATTTGCCAATGAAATTATGTCTGGAACCTTCGTATCATTCAGTGAATTCGTGTCAACCAATATAGCGGCGGTATCTCCACTAATAACACCTGTCTCGGTTTTCACTGTTGCAATATCCGCCGAAATATCCGATACAGGACTTCCCAACTTCGGTTGCATATCTGCGGTATCTACCAGAACAAGTGCTACGTCACCACTAATCAACCCGACTTCCGTATCTATTGTGTCAATCTTTCCGTCTAACGTAGTTCCTGTGTCAACGAGTATCGCCGCCGTGTCACCGCTTATAACTCCCGTTGCTGTTTCAATATCATTAATGTTAGTATTCATTGCGTCCAAGTCAAGACCACCCGTATCTGAAATTGGCAATCCACCTGCGGCATCTGCATTTGCGTTTGGCAATGCCATCATGCCACCACGAACAGCATCATTAAAATTCATTGCGTGTTGTGCCGACGCATTTCCATAAGTTTCAATGATAATACTTTTATCAAGCCAAACTTTTGTTGCAGTTGCATCAATTAAATAAATAACAAGCCTTGCAACCGTCAATTCTTCTGCTGTCAAAGAAAGAGAATAACCATTACCTTCGTCAACAAAATTATTGGCGGCGTTAGCTTCCACACCTTCGTCTTTCATTATTTTTGTGTCACCACTAGCGGCTACCGCATCAACCCTAAAATCAACTCCATCGACTTCAAATAAATCAAAGTTAATTGTAGCCGCTACACCGTATTCTCTTAATTGTGTTCCTTGCATTTTTTAATATCCCTCAATTCTTCGTCTTAAAATTGCAATAACTAACACATCCTCACCCTCTGAGACACCTACAGGTGATGCTATACCCCCAACCGCTATTGAATTTTTTAGTGTAGCAGAAAAAGCCCCTGATGTTTTGTATAACTTATTATTTTCACTTCCAGACCACAAAGTGTCCTCCCCCGTCCAATCACAACCCACTGGCTCTGTATCTACAGTTCCAACATCCCTAGAGGTCTTAAATGTAGCAGAAAAAGCCCCTGATGTTTTGTATAACTTATTGCCAGTATTTCCAGACCATATAGTGTCTGTACCATCATCAGCTATACCATTTGGTGCAGTCTCTATTGCTGAAATATCCAAAGAAGTCTTAACAGTAGCCGAAAAACTCCCTGACTGTTTAACGAGCTTATCCGTTACCCCATCATCTCTTGTAATTAAAGTATCTATTTGGTTAAAGTCTATGCCTGTTGGATTTCCTATTGCTTGAGAATCAGTAATTGTTGATGAAAAATATCCTGCATTTCTATACATCTTATCATCTACCGTTCCACACCAGAATGTTTCAATCGCGGTCTGATCTAAGTCAATATCTGAGGAAGAATCTATACCAGAAATATCCAAAGAATTCTTGACAGTAGCCGAAAATTCCCCAGATTGCTTAAAGTGTTTCGAACTACTTGTCCATGCCGTATTAAGCTTGACCATTTATTTCCTCTGTTAATTCCTTTTTGTGATATTCCATATAATGCCTGTTCATCTCTCTTAATGACAGTTCACTGAAATGGTCGCACATATAATTATAATGTGTATATATTTCAAAACCATTCTCCCTTGCTCTTTCACAAAAACTTATATCATTCCCTTTGTCAACAGTACCATCTGAATTCAGTTTTCTAGTGAAACATCCTTTCTGCATTTCAGGATGCTCGAACACCCTACGTGCAAACAACACACATCCTGTTCCCACTGCATCAATCTTTCTTAATCCCTCAAACATCCCATGTGGTCTATAGGCATCTGCTCTTGGCACATAATCATAAGCATTTAAATAAACTGGAATATCACCAGACCCCTTGCCATCAAAATGAGATACAGGTGTTGGCAATCCAATTATATCTTTGTTCAAATCCGCCAAATCTATAGGGTTGTTTAATGGTGGATTATCAGAGTCCATATTTAACCAGAAGTCATAATCACCTTTAATAAAATCTACCACTATGTGATGAAGATTGTTTTCATACGGCTTGCGAGAAGGCATGGTAATTTTTATATCATGCCTTGTTTCTTTCATCAGTTCTAACATAACCCTGACGACTGATTTATGAATCCAATGTTCATTTGTTACTGTTACAAGTATTTTCTTTCTCATTATTATGGTTTCAATGTAAATCCCCCATTCGCTTTTGCATCTGCGATCTTTTTTCTCTTGTTCTTTTTTATACCTTTTTCTGCATGGTCGGGGTCAATAGCATTCTTCAACCTATTTTTAAGAACCGTAATTAAATTTATGTCAGAACCTACTACTTCATGTGCTGTTATTTCACTTAACAAATCATTAATAGTCTTTGAATCATATAGGTTATCATCAATATGTGCCATTACTCTGGTGTCCCAAAAAGTCTCAGTTTCAGGTGCGGTCATTTTTTTTACAACCGCAGGGTACATTGCAACCGCTTCATCAGCAAATT
>Ga0233413_10000220_pt1 | contig 29364 bp, 29 predicted proteins | sample Na_anoxic_6_MG_FD_189019 | JGI IMG/M metagenome (GOLD analysis project Ga0233413, IMG submission 189019) | Seawater microbial communities from Saanich Inlet, British Columbia, Canada - Na_anoxic_6_MG | ecosystem: Environmental > Aquatic > Marine > Inlet | place: Canada: British Columbia...
GCCCAAAGCACCGGCATTAGCGCGTGCAATAGATTCGACATAGACCGACAGACCTTCTTCAAGCCAGTGGTGACTCCGTGACACACTTGGAAAAGCGAGGTGAATTAGTTCGTGAACCATGATCCAGTCATCGACCAGTGCTTGTGGAGTTGCTGACAAGCCCACGCTAACATTGACAACCGCACCGGCAGAGCCAATAGAAGAACCATTCATAACCCGAGTGCCGCGCACTCCGCGGATAGCCACATGGACCTCGTTGACCGGAAAGCCAGCGTAATACTGCGTCACGATTTCGGCTGAGCGCTGCACCCAATCCTGCAACGCTTGCTGCGACAGGTTGAATGGCCGACCCTCGATAAACAAATGAATCCGGGCACTGCCAACCGCAAGGGTGCTCGTCGTACCTGTCGAAGCCGGCGGTGGCAGGGGTGCATAGGAAGATGCCGAAGAAACGATATCAGTTGTCGCCAACGATACCTGCGGTATCCACGCCAGCAAGCACAACAGGATTCGACCAATCATTCGGCGGGTTACGCGCATTATTGTTACGACCGTCTCCTGACATCAAAGTTCGAAGCAATCTTGCAAAGTACAAACCCTCACATCTTCAATACCAGTCGATAACGTGGCTCGCCATTGCGCAACTTCTCAAGCGCGGTATTAACATCATTGAGCAGATACGATTCCACCATCGGTTCGATCTGATGGCGAGCTGCAAAGTCGAGCATGTCGCAAATCGTCGCCGGGCTACCGGTCGGAGACGCGGACAAGGATTTTTGACCGAACATCATCGGTCCGATGGATAATTCCATGGGTTCCAGCACCAGACCAACCATGTGCAGTCGGCCTTTCGGACGCAGCACTTGCATATAGGCCATCCAGTCCAGCGACACATTAACGGTAGACATGATGAAGTCCAACGAGTCCGCCAGCTTTTCCAGCGCCCCCGCATCGCGGGAATTGACGAAATGATTAGCACCGAGGTGCCGCGCCTCAGCCTCTTTGTCGGCGCTGGTGGAAAATGCAGTAACCTCACAGCCATAAGCACGCATAAATTTCAGCGCCATATGCCCAAGACCACCGATGCCGATGACACCGACACGGTCGGTCGGCTTAACATTAAATTGCACCAGCGGATTAAATACCGTGATACCACCACAAAGCAGTGGACCGACAGCATCAGCTGACAGGCCCTCAGGAATCGGGAACACCCACGCGGCATCGGCCCTGACGCGGTCGGCAAAACCGCCATGTCGCCCGACTATGACGCCTTGTGCCGACGCACACAGATTGTGATCGCCACCGACACACCATTCGCAAGTCATGCACGAATGTGCGTTCCAGCCAACTCCAACGCGCTGGCCGATGATCGACTGTGACACATTGTTGCCAACAGTAACTACGGTGCCAATTATTTCATGGTCAGGAACGAACGGGTAGCTTGTCATGCCCCAATCATTATCAAGCATACTCAGATCACTGTGGCAGATCCCGCAATACTCGGTTTGAATCTCAACCTCATCATCGCCGAGCGGACCGGGATCATACTCAAACGGCTGCAACACCTCTCCGGGACCCTGTGCTGCGTATGCTTTTATCATATCGATTGCCCCTGACGATCATAAAATCTGGTGCCGTGACCATAGCATTTATAATTGCTATACCTCTTCGCTATATCATTCTCTTGCACAATCTATTTCAGGTCATTGTCGAGACAAGCATGATGTGGCTGTTGCTGATACAGACACAGGGTTACTATCGCACCAAGATGGGAAAAATAAATTGATGAGATTTTTCAGGATGCAGAACAAGCAGGCCCATCATTGCACTTACCACGGCGACTGTTGCCGACCCGGGGAATAACATCCCGATGACTCTCGATAATACCCAACTGCAATACATGACAAGCTTCCCAAACTACCCGGGACGACTGTCTGTCTGACGATATGGCGACATCTGTAAGCACCAACACGCGCCTGGCCGGACGACAACTATTTGCCGTCATTGCTCTGTCCACTGCCCAGGGTCTGGGCTCAGCCGGTCAGATCATGATGGCCACTTTATCGGCACTGGTCGGTGCGACGCTTTCGCCCACGCCGCAACTGGCCACGCTACCTGTCACTGCCGGAATTATTGGTATTGCACTGGCAACATTGCCCGCCGCAATATTGATCCGGCGCTTCGGTCGTCGCCCGGTGTTTGTCGGAGCATCTTTATGGAGTGCTGTCGGTGTCGCATGGGCTGCCATAGCCATCCATTATGGTTCTTTTATTGGCTTTTGTTTCGGTTGCTTAATCATGGGCAATAACGTGGCGGTCATTGCGCAATACCGTTTTGCGGTAGCTGAAATGGTACCCAATGCAATGATCAGTCGCGCAATTTCGGGGCTGATGCTCGGCACACTATTTGCTGCGATGCTAGCGCCGTGGATGGCGATACACTTTCGTGATTTTCTGCCGGCCGAGTATTCCGGCAGCTATGCAGTATTGCCGCTTTTTTATATCGCCGCCGCTGTCGTCATCATGCTCATTCCACTCGACCGGCCACAGGCAGAAATCACTAACCCGAAAAATACTGTAACACTCAGGCAGATTCTGGCTCGTCCAGCGGTGCAACTGGCAATTATTGCGGCAGCCGTCAGCTACGGAGCTATGAGTCTGGTCATGACATCTACGCCTATCAGCATGCACGTCATGGATCATCATTCAGTAGATGCCACGGCCAATGTTATTCGCGGTCATTTACTCGCCATGTTTATACCGTCACTGGTCAGTGGCTGGCTAATCTCACGACTTGGAATTTTACGCATGTTGTGGCTCGGTGTTCTTCTGAATGCCACGTGCATTGCATTCTCTGTCAGCGGACAGGAGATTTGGCAATACCGCTATGCGTTGATCACCCTCGGCGTCGGCTGGAACTTCCTCTTCATTGCCGGAACAACACTGCTGGCCACGGTCTGTAAACGCGATGAAATACTACGCGTACAGGGAATCAATGATTTTGCGATGTTTGCAACAATGGCTGCCGCCTCTCTGTCGGCCGGAGCGCTATTGGATAGTGTCGGGTGGGTGTGGACGAATCTCGCGGCACTGGCGCTGCTGGCGCTGGTCGTCGTAGCGTTGCTTCGTGTGCAGGGGAAAGAGGTCGAACCACAGTTTTATTAATTCCCACAGCCTCAATTTACGCTGTACATTTCTGTCAACAACATTACACCTGCATAATCAGACCCCAAATTTCTTACCCAGCATGGCGAGATCCACACCAGCGGGTTTCTGAAACAGTCGCAGGCCAAACTCAGGTGCGATGGCATAGAGGTGGTCAAATATATCGGCCTGGATTCCTTCGTACGCAACCCAGTTGGTATCGTTACTGAAGGCATAGATTTCAATAGGCAGACCCTGATCACCCGGTTGTAATTGCCGTACGATCAGCGTCATGGTGTCATGAATTTTAGGGTGATATTTCAGGTAACTATGAATATAGGCACGAAAGGTCCCGATGTTGGTCAACCGCCTGAGGTTAACGCCTGATTCACCCGGTTCATCAAGGACAGCATTGTATGCACGCAAATCTGCCTCCTTGTTGCCGATATAGTCTTTAAGCAATGCAAAGTCTTTAAATCGTTCTAATTCGGTATCCGTTAAGACACGAATTGAATTGACATCGACATTAATTGATCGCTTGATGCGCCGACCACCCGACTCCGACATGCCGCGCCAGTTCTTGAATGAATCGGTAATCAAACGGTGGGTCGGAATTGTCGTGATCGTTTTGTCCCAGTTCTGTACCGTCACGGTATACAGCGCCACGTCGATCACATCGCCGTCGGCGCCAAATTGTGGCATTTCCAGCCAGTCACCGACGCGAATCATATCCTGGCTGGTCAGCTGGATACTGGCGACAAGCGACAACAACGTGTCTTTAAAGACAATCAACAGCACGGCCGTCATCGCACCGAAACCACTTAATAAGATCACCGGCGAGCGATCAATAAGGGTTGCAAATACGATGACCGCACCAAGTATGTAAATACCGATCTGTGCGAGCTGCACAAACCCCTTGATCGGACGGCGCCGCGCCGCCTCGGTGGCCTCGTAAATCCCGTTGACAGCAGATAGCGTTGCGGTCAACGTCAGTATGATCATCAGAATCATATAGGCGCTGGCAACATTGCGAATGACTTTTTCAGCGGACTCAGAAATATCCGGCACCAGCACAATGCCGTAGGAAATAATCAGGGCAGGTATAATCTGTGCAAGACGGCTAAACACTTTATGTTCAACCAGCACATCATCCCAATTTGCCTGTGTACGCGCGGTAACCGAACGAACGGCAGCCAACAGCATATGCTTGGCTAAAAAGTCTGCCAAGATCGCGACCAGCAATAAAATCAGACCGCCGACAACGGCAGGTAAGATCGGATGGACTGCGGCTAATTGCTCAAACATCGGGTGTACTACTCCAGGTCCGGGATCAGGTCCCGATACATTCGGTCACGAAATATCCAGCCAGATCATACGCGACACCAGCGCAACCGACAGCTTCGCAGTGACTGCGTGACGGGCTGCAGGCTCTGCTGACAACCTGTCTAACTAATATGGGCACTATAATCCCCATACACACAACCCGAACCATCATCACAATTCTGACCGGAGCTACAGATGGAAATCGACATTATTCTCAATGAATTTGCCTCACCGCAGGAGGCGGCCGAACTCGGCCTGTTGGCAGAAAGTTATGGGTTGCGAGGCGTCTGGGCAAGTAACTACACCTGGTCACGTGATCCATTTTTCACATTATCACTGCTGGCCGATCGATCATCAAAAATTCGTCTCGGACCGATGGCAGTGAGTTCAGCCGAGCTGCACCCACTTAAAATGGCAAATTTACTGTTTAGCTTGAATGAGCTCTCCAACGGCCGTGCCATGTTGATGCTCAGCGGCGGTGGCGGCGTGATGCGCTCAATCGGCATACAGCGTGAGCGGATGATTCGCCGTACACGCGAGTGCCTTGAAATACTAAAAGGTGCGTCGCCGGACAAGATGATGAACTACACCGGCGAGATTTATAAGGTCTATGGCTACAAACCCGAATGGTATACCGACAACCCACCGTTGATCTATTTTGGCTCTAACCATCCACAGAGCCGTAAACTGTCGGCTGAACTTGCCGACGGGTTAATGATGAGTGATTTTGTCGTGCCGTTGCTGAAGGAATTTATCACCGAAACACATGCCGATCTTAAAAAATTCGGCAGATCACCGGCAGACTTTCGTATCAGCAATTTCTGGGCGTGGCACATTAAAACTGATCCGCAAGCATCCCGCGCCGAAGCACGCCGTGAACTGATGTTGCGTGGCTGGTTACGCGACAAGTACTTTGCACCATTCCTTGATGAAGATGAACTGAAAATTATGCGTGACCATGAGCAGGATTTTTTAAATGCCTTCCTGCGTGGCAGTGATGTCATAGAGAATGTACCCGCACCCCTGGTCGACAAGATGATTGAGAATATTTCATTCGTCGGTGGGCTCGATCAAATCGATTCGGCTATCGATACACTGAAGCAATTTGCCGATGCAGGACTGACCGATATTGCACTGCGCGTCCACGATGATCCGGCCGATGCGATTAAATTAATCGGTGAACGCGTCTGGCCGGCTTTGCAGTAACGCCTCCATGACTGCAACATGCCGCAATTTTCGCCTTCTCACCCTAGCTGCAGTGAGTGCATGCACCCTATGGCCCCTGGTATCAAACGGCGAGAACCAAACTGAAATATTGGCCATCGGTCGCACCGCCAGCACCGCGGATATTGAGCGCTGGGACATTGATGTAGGACCTGACGGTGCCGGGCTGCCTCCCGGTAGCGGAACAGCGCAACAAGGCGAAACAGTCTATGCCATAAAGTGCGCCAACTGCCACGGGCCTGATGGACGTAAAGGCCGCGATAAACTGGCCGGCACACCGAGTGAAACACGGAGAAAAAATATCGGCAACTACTGGCCATATGCGACGACATTATTTGATTACATCCGCCGCGCGATGCCGGCAGATAAACCGGGCAGCCTGATCGATAGCGAGGTTTATGCGCTGACTGCATATCTTCTGCATCTAAACTCAATTATCTCAGCCAAAGAGCAGATCAATGCCGATACGTTACCGAAAATTATTATGCCCGCACAGGCTCGTTTTGTACCCGATAGCCGTAGCGGTGGAACAGAAATTCGCTAGTGAGTAACGTTCATGAGTACACACTATAAAAATATAACCATCAACCGCCGCCAATTACTTGCCGCAGCTGGTGGCGTTGCGGTCGTACAGGCCGCATCAGGCGAACAGGTTCAGGTAGCTGATATACCGACTGACCCGACAAAGGTACCCGGCGGACCAGCCTCCCCGCTTGGCGCACGCTCATCATTTGAACAACCGCAACGACGCGCCTTCGGCAATGCACTTAGTTTCACGCCACTACAGGACCTGCATGGAACCATCACACCAGCAGACCTGCATTTTGAACGACACCATGCCGGCATCCCGACCATTGACCCGGAACGCTACGAACTGCTGATACACGGCATGGTCGAGCGGCCGATGAAATTCTCGCTGGCCGAACTCAAACGATTTCCGGCAACGACACGAATCTGTTTTATTGAATGCTCCGGCAACCTGCCGTTGCAAGCAAAAAAGAAAACCACACCACAAAGTCTTGCCGGCCTGACAAGTCAGAGTGAATGGACCGGTGTCAGCCTGGCGACATTATTCCGTGAGGTCGGCGTACAGCCGAAGGCCAGCTGGTTCCTGGCCGAAGGGTCGGATGCAGCCGTCATGACGCGCAGCATCCCGGTCGACAAGGCACGCGATGATGCACTCATTGCCTATGCACAAAACGGCGAGGCGATACGGCCGGCTCAGGGCTACCCGGCACGTTTGCTGCTGCCGGGCTGGGAAGGCAATACCAACGTCAAGTGGCTAAGGCGTATTGAACTATCTGACCGGTCTTTTCAAACACGTGAGGAAACATCGAAATACACCGATCCACTCAAGGACGGTAGCGTGCGGCAATTCAGTTTTGTAATGGATGCACGCTCAATTATCACCTTTCCCGCTTACCCGGTAACTCTGGAACCGGGTTGGATTGAGATACGCGGGCTTGCATGGACGGGTCGCGGACACATCACGCAAGTGGACATCAGTACTGACAATGGTAACTCCTGGGTATCAGCCGAGTTACAAACACCAGTGCTGCCCAAGGCACATACACGATTTCGCTACCTGTGGAAATGGGATGGCCGTGCAACCAATATCCTGAGCCGGGCCCGGGATGAAACCGGCTATGTGCAACCGACCCGCGCGCAACTCGATGCTGCGCGTGGCGGGTCACGAGCCCCGTTCGCGTATCACTATAATCCGATTATAGGCTGGCAGATCCAAACCGATGGTAGCGTGTTATTAGCAATCAACTCCGGATAAATCAGAAATCAGGCTTTCTTGCTAAACCCCAGCATGATTCGCTTCAGCTCCAATCCGGGGTTGTCACTACCCTCCGCCCCGCGAAAGACCTGTGAACTTTTGCCGGCAATATCGGCCAGTTGATCCGTTACCCAAGCTCGTTCACTCCTGGCTTTCTTGGTCGTGTGCAAACGTCGGCGGCGGCGATCATCCGGATCGATAATTTCCTCCAGATAACCGGCATTCATCTCTGTCGAAACGTAACGCGATACGGTTGACTTCGGCAACCGGGTAATCTCGGCCAGCTCGCCGATAGTCGGATGATAATCAACCTGATCCAGCAAACTGATCGTCAACACCGTCAGCAAACTCCCCGTCGGAGAACTGCCATACCGATGTACGACCATCTCAACGAACCGCCAGAACAGCGTATAAAGCTCCGTAATTTCAACGCCCTTTGGATTCCAATCACGCATCGCAAAACCTCATTAGCACACAGAGATAGCTGACCAAGACCAATTCTAACCTAGCATACCTTTCCATTTTCGCATATTTTCCGTATATCAGGACGCCGAATAATCCCTTATTTTTATATTTGACATTTATATCTAGAATTTATTTGGAAAAAATTCTAATGAGTGTCTGTATATGCCTGACAAAACATCCCAACAACCAACTGACGGGGAATTTCAACGGGTAGGCGTCGTCGACAATTTCTACCAGGCCTCGTCATTCATACCGATGTCTTTTGCACTGGTCACAACGGTTCACGAGAGTGGTGAGACCGGCATCGGGCCCCATGCATTGCTGTTCCCGTTCAGTATTTCCAAGCCGCATTCGATGCTGCTGATCAGCCGCAACAACAGCGGTACGGCCGTTAATATTCGCCGCAACAGTAAATGCGCGCTGAACTACGTGACGTTTGATCGAGGGCATCTGCAGGGAATTGCCGACATGGGCTATCCGGGCATGTCACTCGAAGACAAGCGCAAGGCCAATCCATACACGCTGATTGATTCACCATCGCCCGACAAGGCAGCTGATCCTGATTTTCCTTTGATCATCAAAGAAGCCTACCAGGTGTTCGAATGCACATGGGATGACAGCTTTTCCCTACACGACAAGAGCGATGCACAAGGCAATGTTTACGATGGTCACTTCAACCTTGTGATCGACGATCTACTGGTCAAAGAACGCTATGTACCCGGCATTGAGAAAGGCGAATGCTTTCCCAATATGCCAATTTTCTGTGGCTTTCGCGCCAACCGTGGTTTCTGGTTTGCTGAACACGATGATCCGTTCACCGTTGCACTACCGACGGTTGAAGGAACGGAATTCCAGACGGTGTCTTACATGGCAAACCGAATTGATCCAAATGTCCGTTTCACCGCAGCAGCCTGCAAGAAACTGACTGGAATCCCAAAACCTTTCATGCAAGATGCGTTCAAAGGGATTGTCGCCAAGGCATTAGCTGAAGGCGTTACCGAAGTCGATGAAGACTTTCTGGATAAAATTAACGCCGAGCGTAGCTGAAAATCGGGCTAGTCCCATAACGTAGGAGCGGCATCTTGCCGTGATTCATGCTGTTTCCCTGACCGGCCTTTTGTGCCGGGTATACCCCTCTGAAACGCCGCTGCCATAAATTATTACAGGCTTACAGGGCTCTGTGTCGCGACTGAATGTTTCCGAGGGGTATACCCGGCACAAAAGGCCTTGGACACAATAGTGGAACGATTAAGATTGGTAAGTACGCGGACCACGGGCGTGTCCCGGTTTTTTCCGTCGTAGACCCCTCGGAAACATTCAGTCGCGACACAGAGCCCTTCAAGCTGCCGCTAACCTATGGCAGCGGCGTTTCAGAGGGGTCTACGACGGAAAAAATCGGTCAGGGAAACAGCATGAATCACGGCAAGATGCCGCTCCTAAGTCGAATAACTAGTGCTCACTATGACGCTCATGATCCGCATTCTTCATACCCTTAGGCAAAATCGGTGCCGGCTCCGGCACCAACTGTGCAAACCCTGACTTGCGTTCACCCTGCTGCACATCGTGCGGATTATGGCATTCAGTACAAACAAACCAGCGTTTCTTGCCCGTCGTCGCCCATTCGCCAATACGCTTACCATGCACGCCCTCACGCCAGCGACGATAGACCTGACCGTGACACTTGCCGCACAACTTCTGCGGCTGGTTAAAATCAACCAGGTTGCCGGCATTGTCGACCAGCTTGTTGCGCGTCTTTGCATCGTGACAATCCAGACACCAAATGCCGCCGTTGCCATGCTGCAGATCTAATGCATCCGGCACCAGGTCCATATGCATCATTAGCTGACGCGGTGGCGCATCGGCCTCAACCGGCGCCGGGTAGGTTCCATTGTGACAGGCCACACCACAAATCGGGTACAGGGTCAGTTGATCGATCCGTGACTTAACCACAGCTTCACCATGCGTGTAGTCAGCCTCGATCGGCATCTCACCCATCGGTTGCGTACCGTCGTACGGGTCACCCCACCACAATACACCGCCAGTTTTGTCTGAACACTTGACGTTTTTCAGTTCTTCGCCAATGTCTTTCTGCGTAACTTTTGAAGCACCTTCACGGCTCTCAAAGCAAACCGTATCCTCGGCCATGGCGGTCGAACAGGCACACAGAAGCAGCGCATAAAATACGCTGGCTGATGCAATTCTTTTCATATTCATGCTCGTGAAGACCTGTTTATTTGCTTGCATATCTCACCTCACCCAGCAGAATGCCGATCGCACCTTTCAACAAGAACGTCAACACGATGAAACCAATCGCCCAGTTACCAAGACAATTAGCAATCTCTATTAGAGTCGGATAATACTCAGTGAACTCGCCGACTGGTGTCGGAATAGAGCCGGGAATCATCAAACCCATACCCTTTTCCACCCAAATGCCGAGAAATACAACGGCACAGATGTACGGTAATTTTTTATGGTCTTTGCGAATAGACGGTATCAACAACAGGATGAATGTCACGATCAGCGCGACAATAGAGAACCAGAACCATGGCACGAGCGCAGTCAGCCCATTGTGTCCAAACAGCAGGTACTGCAACCCGAGTGAGTGCTCGGTCGGGTGGTAGAGCTCCGTCACAATTTCCGACATCGTCAAAAATAGCGCAATACCGAGACACCAGACGACGATCTGCGACAACAGGTCGATTGCCTCGTCCTTAATCCAGAGCTTCGTGTTGTTACGTATGATCGTAAACACGATGATGATCAGCGCCGGCCCCGCAGCAAACGCCGTGGTGATAAAACGGATCGGCATCATGCCGTGGTGCCACATTGGTCTTGCCGGCATCGTATTAATCAAAAATGCCGTCACTGTGTGAATGCTGAGCGCCCAGACAATAGCGATAAAGATGACCGGCAGATAGAACTTATTATTGAGTGGTTCCTGCATATATTTTTTATACAGGTAATAGAAGCCGCCGGTAACGTTAAGAATCAGGTAGCCGACCAGCACGATGACATCCCATGCCAGCATGGAACCGGGCCAGTTATAAACCCCTATAATCGGCATCATGTGCCACAAGCGGTCCGGGCGACCCATGTGATTGAGCACAAACAGCATGCACATGACGACAGCCGCGATTGCCAGCATCTCGCCGAGTACGGTGACTTCATGCAAGGCCTTGTGCTTGTATACATAGGCGGGAAACACAACGGTTACAGCCCCGGCAGCGACACCGACGAGAAAGACGAAGTTGGCGAGATACAGACCCCAGCTAACCTGGTCCGTCAGGCCGGTTACGATCATGCCGTTAGTCCACTGCATGTAATTTCCGTAAGCCCAACCGAGTACGAAGATTCCCAGAAAACCGAGCCAGGCGTAAAACTTCAGGCCGCCTTTAAGTACATAGCTCGAGAAATCAGCAACGAAACTTATCTTTTTTTTCATCGTGATAACTCCTAGTCCATGTAGTAGAAGAACTTCGGGTACGTGTTGAGTTCGGCCTTAAGTCTAAAGACCTTCTTCGTCGCCAGAATATTCCGAATCTCACTGTCCGGATCAAGCAGGTTGCCGAATTTTCGTGCGCCAACCGGACAAACTTCGACACAGGCCGGGTAGCGGCCTTTGCGTGTACGTTGCATGCAGAAAGTGCATTTCTCGACGACACCTTTCATCCGCGGCCGATTGCCGTAGTAATGTGTATTCGGGTTCATGTCTTCTTTTGGCAGCTTGGGTTCGCCCCAGTTGAAGCGCCGTGCCCAGTACGGGCATGCACCGATACACATGCGACAGCCAATACACCAGTTGTAGTCAACTACGACTACGCCGTCGGGTTCACGAAATGTTGTGCGCACCGGGCAGACTTTTACGCACGGCGGTTTCTCGCACTGCATACATTGCATCGGCATGTAAAATGCATCTTCCTCCGGGACCACTTCCGGTTCGTAGTAGTGCTCACCTTCAAGCACAACACCAGCGGCACTGTAGGCATTACCGCCGACCTGAATACCGTAGCTATCGGGATAACCGTCCGCCATCTTCGATGCATCGAAGTCGCCTTTCTCCATCTTCAGCACACGGATCCATTCGATCTCCTGATCACCGCGTGACTGATTGTTTTCCTTGACGCAAGCCTTTGCGCAGCGACGACAACCGATACACTTTTGAATATTCAGCGCATAGCCAAATAGCACGCCTTCCTGAGCCGGTGTCGAATCGACCGTGACATCCTTGCCATACTCTTCTGAATAGCGCCGCTCGAGCCGTGTGCAAGCCTCATCCTTTTCTTCCTGCGACATCAGCCGGTAGCTACCCTGGAACCACTCGGCCCAACTGGAGTTCGCCTCAGCTTCATCGGAATTGGTCATCAATGCGGCCGTACCCAGCACTGACGTGACACTGAGGTCGCCAGCTTTCTTTACGAAGCCGCGACGCGTGATCGCTTTCGCTGCGCTGTCCTCGTTATCAGGTACACCAGATTGCTCATTCTCTGTCACGTCAAATCTCCCTGCCAGGATGGTGATGCGTCATGGACGTAACGTCCTCATCATTTGGTCTTTGCTCTTAATGCAGAGCAGCCCATATACTTCAGCAATAAATCCGAAATCCCACTTTGGGCGCTTAATTGTCTACAGATCGCGCCTCAGTCGAAATACGTATAAATCACTGCTATCTATGAACAAAAAAACCAAGATCTACTTTGGCCCACCACTCGCAATCCTGACTGAAAACGAGAAAAATACGTTGGAAATCAGTGGCAAACTAAATCGAGCCGCCGAACGCTACCTGGAAATCATGCGTCGACACGGTGTCGAGCTGACCGAACCAGAGCGTCAGTGTTTGCTTAAAGTCTGTGAGTCCGGCTACCTGGCATCGTATGAAATAATGGAAATGGCCGACGATGTCCGGGAAGGAAAGTTCGACATCGAAGGGCTGGATACAGAGGCGCTGAGCCTCAAGCTCAAGGCAGCGAGCTTCGCCGATCTCGTCACCGTTGTTGAGAGCTTGGGATACTAGCGAGTATTATTACTCATCAGGGCTCATCAGGGCCATTCGGCGGCATCCCCGGCCAGTGGTTCGGGTCAGCCGATTCGCCCTCAGGCGGTGTGATTTGCCCAAAATTCATATTGGCCTGACGAATTTCCTTGATGGCAGTCGATTCGTGGATCTCTTGCTGAATCTCAGCCAAGTGGAGCTCATCTTCGACCTGCTGACGAATATCAGTCAGGCCGCGCTTTGCACCGCCGACCCATTCACCAAATGTATGCAGCAGGCGGGGCAAACGCTTGGGCCCGACAACCACCAGCGCGACAGCGCTGAGCAACAATAATTCAGGGAAGCCAATACCGAACATATTAGTATCTTAGCACTGCCCGGACTAACGCTTACGCGACCAATAATAAGGAGAAATGCTTACTCTCAGGCCGCCTGTGCCTGAGTCGGTCAACATAAATTCAATTACACGCTGGCAATTATGCGCTGGCTTCTTCGCCCGGATCCCAATCAATCATATCGGCACGCGACAGTAACGCGAGCTTACCTTTTTTGTTGATATACACGATCTGTCCATTGCCTTTCTGGTGTGCGGCCGCCAAAGCTCGCTGACACATATCGAGGAATGATTTAGCATTTCCATTGACATTCGGCACAATCGACGCAGTTCCGTAATTGATCTCAGCTTGCTCTAGTATCCCGCTCGGCAAATCATCACGCATCTTGTTGACAACCGCCAGCGTGCCATTCAGATCAGTATCCGGCAGGACCAAGCCAAACTCCCGCTCACTAATACGAGCCACAAGATCGAGTGTACGCCCTGCCATAGCCTTTAACTTCTGCGCAATAAACTTCAATGATTGTTCATCGGTTTGGTTGATGCGCACCAGTATCAAGGATATTGCCCGGCTATCTGTCACACCAAGCACCCATGCCTCGCCGAAGAATTCCTCGAAAACTTCTCGGCCCGCCAATTCAGTCGCTGAATCGAGTCGCCCAAGCCATGACTCCTGCGGTGACGATACTTCCCCAGCAAGTTCCAGATCTGGCGAGCCCGATGAGCACTCAACGACTATAGGCTGATCATATTTGCCTGTCTCGTCACTACGATATTCTCTTACCTTGCCTAATTCTTTGCGCAGCTCGGCACCTTCATTAATAACCTTGAGCATGTTTTGATACGCATCACGGCTGTTTTGCATCGTTTTACGCACGCGCGCAAAAGTCTGGCGAATCTCTTGCGGTGCATCGCTCGGCGCCGGCGGGACGATGGTCATCGTACGCGCAGCATCAAATACCTCGAGTGATTCTTCGAGCTTTTGCAGCGGTTGAGCAACAACCTCACCATAAAGCGGCGCGACTCCGCGCGCGAGCATGAGCGCGAGCAACGCCCAGATAAGCCCGAGTACCATATAAATAAGAACTGTTATATCAGCTTTGGCCTGTGTCGCCGTCGCAAAGACATGCCAGCCATTATCAAGTGGTCTGCTGACAGCAACGTAGCTCGCAGCGTTACCATCATTGTTCACAACTCCGGAAAAACTATATATATTTCCAGGCTCTTGGGTCGCTGCAGCCATCATGAGAGGATGCCCGGACAAGTCACTGAAAGGGACCAATGCCAGCCCGGGCGATGCAAGAATGACGCGATTTCGCTTGTCCGTGATTACCGCGGACACGCTATCGATCGAACCCTGACTCACCAGCCCGTTAACGACAGCTCGCAGGTTCAATAATCCCTGGACGAAACCCCAGTGCGCATCACCGTTGAGGTAAATTGGCGCACTGACAAAAATAATTCGTGCTTCATCGGATGCAGCGCCTTTTTTGACGGACGAGACATACAGTTCGTCTGCGAGCACTGCACGCTTAAAGGAATCCATCATCGCTACACCGGCAACGGGCCCTGCCCATGGTTTCGCGCGGCCGGCCTTGATCGCCGAAGCCGCAACGACATCGCCGTTTGAACGTGCAACCCATAGTGACGCAAACTCCTGATTCGAAACATGGTGGCGCAGCAACGCTTCGCTAAGCGCCAGTTCGTCAGCATTGCCCGCAGCCATAATGTGCCCGGCCAGCGACTCAATTCCGGTGACCCGACCCTGAACCAGCTGCGGCACACTGGTCGCAATTGATGCGGCCAGTCGTTCAACCTGCGGTAACTGCGAATCCTGCACCGTCGTCGTACTGACTACCGCCAGCAAAGGCAACAGCGTCAGAATCGGCACGGCAGCAACGAGGCGAAATCCGACGAGCAGGCGGCCATGCAGAGTCGGATCTCGCATCAATGTGCGGGCCAGCCACCCCGAAAATTGTGGGCGGCGGGCCAGCTTAACCGCGACAAGCAACGACAGCATGGTCAGTACACCGGCGACAGCCAGCCAAACCGGCCAAGCCAAACCAAATTGGATGAAATCAAAGAATGGCAAAATTAACAAATACCTCAAAAAGAGCTGGTCCCTCACCAACTTACGTGCGGGAGTTTGCCTTTATACAGGATCACCTGATATGAACTAGGTCGCGGAATCCGGTGTAATTCCTAAAGTTTTAGTGCATTTTCAGCGATGACATTAGCAGCACCGCTACCCACCTTTAATCACTAATAACTAGCGATATCGCAGACGTTTGCAGTATTTAACCGCACAATCAGCACATTTAGCGTTTTCAATGCAAATATTACCTAGCTGTTCAGAGGCAAACACACGCATCAGGGCCTCAACCGACCCGGCATCCAACCCGCCACGCGTCGCCCAATTCTTAAGCACCGCAACCGCATCCGCTGCTTCCGGAAGAACATGAGAAATACCGAGGCGCCCGGGCCCAACAATGCAGGCCAGAAGCTCATCAGAAACATCACTCAATGCGCTGGCAGAATTGGCTTCGACAGCATAATTCGCCAGTGTCGTTTTTATTTGCGCCATAAGCTCAGCCGGCTGCGCTTCGGCCTGGTTACGTTGAAACAAATAGTAAGCCTGTGTCATGCCGCGCCCGACGATGTCGGGCAGATCTTCAAACTCTTCTCGCGCGAAGAAACGTTCCTGCAGGTCAGGAGCAAAAAATGCCTTGATGTCTTTACGGCTCGTGCGCCTGGCACCGACTTGACCCTGCGCCTGACCGGGAAACAGCGGATGCCAATGCAATAAAATAAAATCGCCGTCCGCGGCCAGCGCCTTCAGCAGGCACTCGCGATAACCCGAAAAACGCACTGGATCCATGTTGTGCAGCAAGCCATGATCGAGCACCAAGTCGTATTGCTGTGGCGGCTCCCAAGCGGTGATGTCAGCTTCGACCGGCGTGACGCTGACTCCTGCTTCGGTCGCACGCTGTTGTGTGTACTCAAGCGCTTTGGGCATGAAATCCAAACTCGTGACGTCCCAACCCTGTTGCGCGAGAAATACCGAATCGGTGCCGGCGCCACAACCGATATCGAGTGCCTTTCCCGGCGGTTTCTGGCGACAGATTTCAGCAAGAAACAGAGTTGGTGTGTCATGCGCCCATGGCAAATCCTGCCAGCTATCAGCCCATTTATAAGTTTGCAGAAAAGTGTCTTTTTCGTGTGTACTCATGTCATTCAGATTATCACGGTTAGCTTGCCGACATGTGCCGCCTGATCGATGTCACGAATCGCATCGACAGCGCCAGCAAAAATATAGTTGCGATGAATAACTGGTGTTATTTTGTGTTTATCGACGAAGCGCATCATGTTTTCATGATCGTTGCGATTGCCGACGCTGATACCGCGCACATAATCGATACCGAACTCGGTCAGTTCGTATGCCTGCATCGCCTTTATCTCCTGCCAATTATTCGATTCAATCGACCCAAGGTACTGAACAGAATGCAGCGATGCGAATACCGGCAACTGCAATTGCCGGCAACATTATTTTTGCGTGCACAACGGGCCAACCAGCTGCGTTACACCCGGTAACGAATAGTCGCGCCAAATCACAATCTTGCCACCCTTGATGACGAGCAGCCCAACCACCTCAAAACGTGTATCGAGTTGCCCATCTGCTCCATAGTAATGTTCGGTCCGCTCATGTGACACGACAGGGCCGAGAACATGCAGGCGCTTAATGGCAAACTCAATGTGGCCGTATTTAGCCATGAATGGCCGGACCGCACGTTCAATGGCCCCGTGCCCGACATGTTCGGGGCCACCTTCGTAGACCATGTATCGAACCTCATCGGCCAGTAACATCAACAGACGATCACAGTCGCGTGCCGACCATGCGTCGTTGAATGCCCGGGTAATCGATTCGTTGTCCCGCTCGACCTGGTGCAGGTCATCATCTGGTTGCGACATGGCTACCTTGCTGCCGATACTTTATTTCTGAGGATACGCCAATTCACCAGGCTAAATCGAACCACGACGCACAAAAAAGGCGCCGGCAATACCGACGCCCGTTGGCGAATGATCACGCAGATCTCAGCTCAGTCGGCAGATGCTAGCTGCGTATTGCTCGCCGATAACTGGTTAGTCACCTCGACGCTGATCTGTTCATTCCATCGATGCGCCTTGCAATGTGTTTTCACCTGACCGATGACCGTGTCTGTGTTGTCGGCCATTTCCGTGCGGATGTCAAAAACATACCAGACGCCAACCTTATCGATGTCAGTTACGGTATGTCGCAAATGGGTCACACCGGTCATATTCAGCTCGGTACGCAGCTCAACTGCGCAGCGATCAAGTTTGTCACCGTAGAATGCCGGTGACAGCCAGTCGGCCTGTACCGCTGTGGTGGTCATGATCATGCCGATAATCCCGACCATAGCGGCTAAAATCGTGTGTGTCTTACGTGGTGAATATTGCGTGTTCATGTCGTTGTCCTCTTGCGGCTGGCTGAATCAGACCCCTCTGGTCCATGGCTGTACTTTGCGCCCGCACGCTCGGGGAGTCCTGACCAGACCCTGATCAAACCATGACCATTTCATGACCAACGATAAAAATACCGGATAAAAAAAGAGCCTGAAACCGTAATGGTCCGGTATCCTTGCCCTCACGATGCCAACACCCAGCCAGCAATGCTTTCGTTTCGCCGACCGGGCGCTTGACCCGGGCAAACGTGAATTGTGGGTCGGCGACACCGTGCGCGAGGCAGAACCAAAAGTCTTTGACCTGATTACCTACCTGCTCAAACATCGTGATCGCGTTGTCACCAAGGACGAACTGCAGGAAGCTCTGTGGCCCAATATCGTGGTGACTGAAGCATCACTGTCGCGCACGATCATGAAAGCGCGCAAGGCTCTGGACGATGATGCACATGAACCGAAAATTATTCGTACCGTGCCACGCAAGGGCTTCCGATTCATTGCTGATGTACAGGAACCTGACGGCAGCGTGTTTCTCCTTAGCGGCTTGTCCGATGTACATTTTGTGCGCAGCGGCGACATACATATCGCATGGCGCACCATCGGCGAGGGTGCCCCCGATATCCTGTTCGCACCCGGCTTTGTATCCCACCTTGACCTGCGCTACCGAACCCAGCAGGTTGCCGATTTTGATGCAAATCTGGCCCACGAACGTCGCCTGATTACTTTCGACAAACGTGGGGTTGGCCTGTCAGATCGTATCGCACAAGCACCGACAATTGATGACACGGTGTGCGACATGCTGGCCGTACTCGATGCAGCCGAATCGGAACGGGCAATTATCTTTGCCGTATCTGAAAGCGGGCCGGCTGCATGTCAATTCGCGGTAAAATATCCTGAACGTGTCTCTGCGCTGATCCTTTACGGAACCTTCGCAAAAGGACTAAAAGATGATGACTACCCCTACATGCCGAGCCGCAAAACTCACGACGCATGGTTGACTCACCTGGTCAATCACTGGGGTGGCCCGGCATCGCTTGAACTATTTACACCGAGTCACGCGAACAACCAGATGTTCAAAGACGGTTGGGCGCGCTACCTGCGTGCAGCCGCAACACCAGGCGGCGTTAAGGCAATCCTTGAGTGCGCACGTGATCTTGATGTACGCGACACATTACCAAAGATTCAATGCCCGACGCTGGTAATGCACCGGACCGGTGACAAGCTTATAGATTGGCGTGCTGGCAGAGACATGGCCGCGGCAATTCCGAACAGCAAGTTCGTCGCACTCGATGGCAATGATCACTGGTGGTTTGTCGGTGACTGGCAAAGCGTACTTGATGCAATGCAGCCGTATCTGGATGCCTGAAGCGTGAAAAAAAACGCCCCACCACCACCCGACATACTGCGTAAATCCGGCCCGCACAAGGACAAGAAAAAATATGATCGCAAGCGCATCAAACAGGAGGAGCAAAAGGAGTCCGGATCTGGCTCTGATCCGGCCTGACGTTCAACACCATGATTATGCTTGAGGGTGTATCAAAATCTTACGGCGGTGGTGTGACTTACGCCATTCACGATGCCGAACAAACCGTTGCAGCAGCGCAAATTCTCCTGCGCCAATCGAACCTTCCCTACTGAAGCAGCGAGAACGGATCGACGCGCGCACCCTGAGCGCGGACGCCCCAATGCAGGTGAGGCCCGGTAACTCTGCCTGTCGCACCGGCAAGACCAACAATCTGACCCTTGTCGATCATCTCTCCTGATTCAACCCCAATTTCTGACAAGTGCAGATAGACCGAGTAAATGCCAAGCCCATGATCAACAAACACTGCGTTGCCGCTAAAGAACAACTCTTTAGCCAGCACGACACGGCCACGGTTCATCGCCAGAATTTCAGTACCCATCGCAGCCGTCAAGTCTGCACCCGAATGTGGCGCCCGCGGCTGGTCATTAAAAATGCGCCTGTGACCAAAATTACGGCCACCGGTTACTCCCGGAATCGGTACATCAAACGGTTCAGCCCATAACGCCTCGGGTGTTATCTGTGCATAGATAGCACTGATTTCAGTACGCTCCTGCGCGGCACGTTCCTGATTATCCTTGCTCAGCTCGACATACTTCGGGGCTACTTCCAGACGTGTTGTAGTGAACTCCCTGGCGGCGACATCAATTTGTTCAACTTGATGCCGTACACGACCATCAGCATAAGTCCAGGTCAATTCAGCCGCATGCACGCCGGGTGATGCAGCAAGGTCAACGCCAACAAGTGTGAACCAGCCGGTGCTGTCCTGTGAAAACGGGATCGATTTATCATTCCACTCGATGACAACCATTTCGAGTCCGGGCTCATCCGGTACATCGAGCCGCAACGCCTGCCCCTGACCGACGGCCAGTGCCGCGATCAGCTCAATGAACATGGGTAGTAAATTCATCATGAGCCCGGCGGCATGTCACAACCAAGCTCGACTTCGATATCTGTAATTCTGTTGCGGATCGTACTCGCATAATTCGGCAGCTCGTCGGCCGTGGCCCTACCGGTTGCAAGCTGCATGCCGACCGACAGGTACAGCAACTCGCGCTGTTGCTGCGTGAATGCAACAATGTCGGCCTGCGTCCATTGCTCAAGCTCAAGCAACTCGTTTATACCCAAGCGTACAGCACGTTCGGTCTTCCTGTATTTCTGAAAGCTACTGACATACAACTGTGCATAGCGTTGCATGTCTGCAACAGCTGCCGGATCCGACCGACCGTGCGCAGCATCGCTTGCACCGATGACACAGCCACCCTTGATACGCTCATCGGCAAGTGCTGCCGGCATGGCCATGACAAGCCATGCGCATAATGCAATTAGTTGAATATGAGTTTTCATAGCCCTGATCAATCGGCAAGTGCCGGCACCAGCCGCTCACCGATCAACCTGATGGATGCAGCCGGGTCGTCATAGATACGTAATGCAATTTCAGTAAGACCGGCCGCCTTAAATTGCTGCATGCGCTCGATCTCTTTATCCAGATCGGCAACAGATGAGGCTGAGGTACACGCAGCAACGATTCGATCGACAATCGCATCCGGCACACCCTCGATTTTATCCGTCTTTTGCTGATAGGCACGAATGAATGACTTGATATTTTTATTCACGATCTGCGCCTCATCTTCATCGAGAATATCACCGATGTATTTAGGATAAATCGTACCGCGTACGGCAAGCCAGATCCGTGCCTCGCGCCGAGCGGCTTCGGCATCTTCCTTGACGTGCCAGGCCCAGAAGTTATTGACCGGAAACGTAGCCGGTGACCGACCGGATTCGTTGAGTGACTTATCGATAATTTCACGTGCCCAACGTACCCGTTCTATGGTGAAATCACTGACCATGATTCCATCCGCATAGCGTGCTGCCGCACGCAACATCTGCGGACCGCCAGCACCAACATAAATTTGCGGTGCCTCATGTTCGACCCACCCCGGGTTGTACCAGCCAATTTTGAATATCTCACCTTTGTAACTGACCGGCTTGCCGGTCGCGGCGGCTTTGAGAATCTCGACGCATTCACGCACGGCACGCACGACACGCGTCGGCTTCTGGCCCATTTGCGATGCCGTACCACCGCCGGCGCCAACTACAATTTGTGCCCGCCCGTGCGCCACCTCATTAAGGGTCATCAGCGAACTGGCCATTTTTAGCGGATGCAGCTCAAACGGGCTAACCGCAATCGGCCCCATCCGGATACGATTGGTCTGCATCGCCAGCGGTACAAAATTGATAAACGGATCACGGGCATCCGTCATATTCGAGACCCAGACACCACCCAGGCCGACTTCCTCGGCCAGGCGTCCCAGTTCAAGCACCCGTTCCGGTGAGTTATTCGATTCAAGAATAATGTCAATTCGCATCGTCTGCTTCCCGTTCGATATTCTGTATTTCACCGTGATCGTACATAACTTGCCACTCCGGCACACGCACGGCCGCCAACCGACACATATGCAAAGGTTCATTGGCAGCGCGCTGAGCATACCGGCCGCCGACACTGAAATCGACGCAATAGACATTGCGCCGCAGGCCCATACAGTGATGCATTTCGATGCCCTCAAACAGGTCCGGACCGTACTTGTCCAGATACACCGCCTGCGCCTCTCCATACCGACGCCAGTAATGACCGATCACGACCGGCACCGGGTCATCATACCGCTCCCACCACTTGACGCGCTCGACCATGCGCCACTTGCCGCCAGCCCAGAAAGGCAAGCGGGTTTCGATCTCCTCACCCGATGTCAGCACACTGATCGGATTATTCATTTGTGACTCACGATCCAGCTGCGCAATTGTTGGAAAAAATTGTGGCCGACTAGCCGGGTCTTTGATAATCGGTGCAAATTTGCGCCACTCACGCCCGACTCGAGCTGCCAGCTCCGGTTCGGACCAGCGCTCTCGCAAGCGTCCCGTCCAATGTTTATAAACATCGAGTATTGTCATACGGGCCGGTTTTTCATTCCGCAACTGAACAAATGCTGCTTCACTCCAGCATGCATGTACGACGCGCAAGTCTGATCGCTCAAGTGCAAGCGGCAACGATTCAAGGAATCTGGTCATACGCAGCTTGTCTTCAGGCGTGACCGGCTGCATGTCATGTCCCGGCATAAGGTTGTCTGACATGCTCTCCGGCGCCACCCACCAATCGTTGCCATCCTTGAGTTCGCCGCGCAACAGGTTCAATTCATGGTTGCCAATAATAGATTGTGCACAACCACTTTCGACCAGCTGCATGACCTTGCGCAACACGGCCGGACTATCCGGACCTCGATCCGTCAGATCGCCGACAAATACGAGCCGACGCCCGTCGTTGTGCCGTCCATCCTCGTTATAACCAAGATGCCCTAACAGATCTTTGAGTGCTTCAATCTCACCATGTACATCACCGACAATATCAACCGGACCATCAAACAGTTGTTCAATCAGAAGCATTTTGATCCGAGCTGGTAGCGGGCTGACGTCGTGACAGGCAGTTGCTACCCTGTGACGCATGGCTTTTGATCTTACACCGACCCTGATGCAAACACTGCCCGAATATCGCATCCGGCAATCAACGCGCGCACGGCACGTGAACCTAACGATTCATCCGGCCGATGGGCTGGTCGTCGTTGTACCGCGCGGCTTTGATGAACGCCTGATTCCCGGGCTCATCCATAAACAACGCGCCTGGATCGAAGCACGCCTGAAGCAATTCGACCGCTCATCTGCTGATGCATGCTGGCAACGACCCACACACGTAGCATTACCGGCTGCAAACGAAAACTGGGCCATCGAATATCACCCCAACCAGTCAACCACAGTGCGATTTACGACACATAAAGAAAATGTATTGCGTGCAACGGGTGCTATAGACAACGAACAAAAACTGCGTGTGGCGTTGCAACGCTGGCTGAAACGCCGTGCGCAAAATCTGCTCCCGCCTCGGCTGACGAAATTGGCTGAGATGCATGGTTTCAAATTCACACGAGCCACCGTTCGCCTGCAACGCTCACGCTGGGGCAGTTATTCATCACGCGGCACGATCAGTCTGAACGCAAAACTACTGTTCGTAACTGCCGAACTTGTAGATCACGTACTGCTACATGAGTTATGCCACTCTATTCATCCGCATCACGGTGAGGCGTTCCATACATTGCTCGCAAGCCTGGAGCCAAACCACCGGCAACAACGTGCCGCTTTACGTGAAGCCTGGGCCATCATACCGGTCTGGGCACATCGCTGATTCAAGGCAACTATCTGGCAGCAAGGATAATTACACTTTCGCTCGGTGACCAGGGCGGGTATTTCTGCATCACCGACTGGAACAGGACCGATGCTTCAAAATAAGCCAACCAGTCATTGAGCCGGCGCCCAACAGATGAATCAAACCAGGCCATATTGTGGTGTGCAAATTGACGCACAAACGGTGCAACGGCTACATCGACGAGGCTGATTCGTTCACTTAACAGGAATGGACGCTCACACAGAAGATCATTGAGCATATTCAGATACTGCAAGCCTGCCGTGCGGGTTTCTTCAGCGGAATCTTGAACAAATCGTTGCGGGTATTTGTACCGGTCCAGGTTTGGCTTGAAATCATTATCATTGCGATCAACAAGTGCATTCGCAGCCGTCAGGTCAATGTCGAGCCAGCCATCAGGATCATTACAAGTCAGGGCCCATTTCATGATATCGAAGCTCTCATCAATGACCTGACCATCCGGCAGAACCAGCACCGGTACCGTCCCCTTCGCGGATACTGCCAGCAATTCACCCGGCTTATTTTGCAACACAACTTCTCTCAGCTCGACCGGTATCCGGGCAGACCACAATGCCATTCGGGCACGCATCGCATACGGGCAGCGACGAAAAGAGTACAAAATTGGTGAAAATTCAATCTCGGGCATAGACCGCATCATAGACAAGCGCTACTCGGCTAACCACCGGTTGGCTATACTAGCCGGACTTATCATTGGAAATAACCAAGAAAAACAACCATGGCCAATATCATCGTAGCTGCTCTATATCGATTCACCCGGATCGACCAACCCGAAGCATTGCGCGAACCCTTGCTCAAACTAATGACGGAGCACGGCATCAAGGGTACTTTGCTGCTTGCCTGCGAAGGAATCAACGGCACAGTTGCCGGTCATCGCAAGGCAATTGATGCGCTCGTAACATGGCTGAGAAACGACACACGTTTTGCAGATCTGTCCTATAAAGAATCAACTTGCGAGGCGATGCCGTTTACACGAGCCAAGGTCAAGCTCAAGGCAGAAATCGTCACGATGGGTGTCGCAAATATAGATCCGAACCGGGTTGTTGGCACTTACATAGAACCACAAGAATGGAACACGCTTATTCGTGACCCGGATGTCATCGTTATTGACACACGCAATGATTATGAGGTCGAAGTCGGCACGTTCAACAATGCAATCAACCCCGCAATCTCAACATTCCGTGAATTTCCGGCTTTCGTTGATGAACAACTCGACCCAGTCCGGACACCAAAGGTTGCAATGTTCTGTACCGGTGGGATTCGCTGCGAAAAATCAACGGCCTATCTGAAAGAACGTGGCTTCAACGAGGTTTATCACCTGCGCGGCGGTATATTGAAATATCTTGAGGAAGTACCGGAAGAAGACAGCGAATGGTACGGTGAGTGTTTCGTCTTTGACGAACGCGTGACAGTCGATCACGCGTTGCGCCGGGGGCACTACGACCAATGTCATGCCTGCCGCCGACCCATTACGGACGAGGATAAAAACAGCATTCACTATGAAGCAGGTATCAGTTGTCCGCGCTGCTATACCGAGACGACGACAGCGCAGCGGGAACGATTCAAAGAACGGGAAAAACAGATTCAGCTTGCCACCGAGCGCCATGAAGCGCACATCGGTGACGGCAACGACATCACCTCTTTACGGGCACAGCGCCGCATCCGCAAACAGGACATAAAGAACCGTCAGCGGACACAAAACCAATGACACACAAAAACAAGTCTGCGGCTCCCCTACGACGACGCACACCGGCAAACCTGAGCGCCGAAGAGTTTCGAACCGCCGGACACCAACTCGTGGATACAATAGCTGAATTTTTCGAGTCATTACCTGAACGTCCGGTGACCCGAGCTGAAACACCAGCAGAAATTCGCACCATACTCAATTCCATGCTTGACGAAAACAAACTTCCTGAAACCGGCAAACCGGCAAATGAATTGCTCAACGAGACCGCAGAGCTTCTGTTTGATCACTCGTTGCACAACGGTCATCCACGTTTCTTTGGTTACATCACATCATCAGCCACACCACTGGGCGCGTTGGCCGATATGCTTGCAGCCAGTATCAACAACAACCTGGGTAAGTGGGATTTATCACCTCTGGCCAGTGAAATTGAAGCCCAATCCGTGCGCTGGATTGCCGAACTCATAGGCTACCCAACCAACTGTGGCGGCATCATGTCATCGGGCGGCAACATGGCAAATTTTCTTGCCTTCGTCGCGGCACGTAAAGCGCAAGCTGACTGGCCGATACGTGAGCATGGCCTGCAAGGCAATTCGCGACAACTGACTGTCTACGGTTCGCGCGAGACCCATACGTGGATCGAAAAAGCCACTGACATCACGGGCCTTGGCACCGACGCAATTCGCTGGATCGACACCGATGCAGAGCAACGCATGTGTATCGATGCGCTCGAGGCACAACTTGACGCGGATATAGCTGATGGTTGCACGCCGTTTATCGTTGTCGGCACAGCTGGAAACGTCAGCACCGGCGCCATCGATCCACTTGCAGCACTGGCCGACATTTGCACGCGGCGCGGGCTCTGGTTTCACGTTGATGGTGCATATGGCGCACCGGCAGCGGCATTACCCGATGCATCCGATGACCTCAGAGCACTCGCGCGTGCAGATTCTGTCGCACTCGATCCACATAAATGGCTGTATAACCCGATCGAGGCCGGCTGCACACTGGTACGCGATCCGACGGCCCTGGCGGCAGCATTCAGCTTCGAGCCATCGTATTACCGACTCAACACCGACGAGACTGAGCCCGGGCCGAACTATTATGCGATGGGCATGCAAAATACACGCGGGTTCCGTGCTCTGAAAGTCTGGCTGAATCTGCGTCACATTGGTCGACTGGGCTATGTCGATATGATTAGTCAGGACATCGCACTCGCGCAGCGACTGTATAAAATTGCACAATCACACGATGAACTCGAAGCTGTCGCACAACACCTGAGCATTACAAATCTGCGCTTCGTGCCACGTGACTTATCCGTTGATAAAGAGACAGATGCCAATTACCTGAATGATCTGAATCAGGCGATTCTCGATCAACTGCAACAAGGTGGCGAAATATTCGTATCGAATGCCATTATCGACTCTCGTTACACGCTGCGCGCCTGTGTTGTAAATTTCCGCACTACAAATGACGATATCGATGCATTACCAGAAATTATTCTACGTACTGGCCGGCAACTCGATGCAAGCATACGGCCAGAAAATCTCAGTTAGCTATTATAATTGATGCGTTACTGTGAAGGCAGCGAGGAAGTCTTCCCGGAAACAAATCGGACATTAATTAGAAAGAAGCGCCCAATACTACAGAACTCTACCAGCATGATGCCGGCAAGCAGGAACCATGCTCATGAAATCAGTGCATTGTTATTCAGACGGTAACTCAGCCGTTAATATCGATGACTTTGCACTGTCCAAAAGAATCTCAACCGTATTTTCACCCACAAACATATCATCCTGATCAACAACTATGATCATACGCCCCGCATGATCGTTAAAGCCGGGAGTAAATGACTGACCATTGATCAGAACGATTGGAGCATTACTTTGCTGAGCCTCAACTACAGGCTGAATCGGCTCGTCAATTACAAACGAAAAGTACACAATCGTCGCAATTAAAACGATGCCAAGAAAGATACATGATCTTTGTTCCCGCATTATTATTCTCCCGCACCCTATCTCCGGTGCAAGTTCGGTCATGATCCGTCACTCAGAAATAAACAAACTTACTGTCGGTCATGTCCATATTGTTATAGCGAGTGTCGCCAGTTTTTTGACGACTCAATATCGGGTATACATGCTTGGCATACAAGCATTTTCACTTGTATGCAGCCCTGCTTATATCCGATCATATTTCCCACAAGATCCGCCCGTGGGAAACGCCCATTTTAATCAAAGTACAGCAATCGGTACCAGCCTGATTTTGCAAAAATTGGGCTCTGCACCACCAAACAGACCACACTAGGCCTTAAAAAGCTATTTTGGGCTTGCGTTATGTTAATTCATACCGCTTAGTCGGTATCACCGGCATCGGAATTTTCGGCTGACTCAGATTCTTGCGGCGGTATCTCAGCTTCTTTATTTCTGATCATCACAGCTTCTTCTTCGGTCACTGGACGGAACATGCCCAAACCACACGTCGGCCCTGTCTCAAGCCGGCTACCTGCCGACCGCACAACTTTAATCGTATCGACATTGCACAACTGTATTCCCCTAAGTCGGTACGAAAAAGTGCCGGCGCTCCTGAGACCTGCGCACCGATGCGGCAGGCGGTTGACGAAAATCTTCTGTTGGTTCATATAGAAAATAATCGTACGATCATCGACGATATAGGTGTGCCGAATCCATCCTGGAGAAATGCACTTTTCGAGCTGAAAATAGTCATCAGAATTACTCCATGAACTGGTGTCTGAATCCGAATCCACCGCATCGTCACCATCGGCCATGGCCACGCCCACCAACAGGTAACACAGAACAAGGGACCAAAATTTTCGGTTAACCAGCAGTTTAATAGTCATGATGCACGGCACCTCACAATCAATAAGACCTTAATTCTAATTCAATTACATCCTTGCGCCAGCAGTACAAACTAAGGCTACAACTGATATTGTCTGACGATAACCAGCAATTAACCGACACCCCCATAACAATTGACGGTGACAAACAATGACAGACGAGCGACTAACACCCGCCGCATCGGCTTATGACTATCCGTTGCTGATTCGACAACTCCTGCATACACCCATGGCTCAGGCACGTGATCAGGAAATTGTTTATGCAGACAAATTTCGTTACAGCTATGCAGATTTTGGTGAACGACTCGGTCGACTGGCAAATGCCCTGACACAACTCGGCATTCATGAAGGGGATACAGTCGCCGTTATGGACTGGGATAGCCACCGGTACCTGGAGTGTTTCTTTGCCGTTCCAATGATTGGTGCAGTGCTGCACACAATTAACATTCGACTATCACCCGGACAAATTCTGTACACAATCAACCACGCACAAGATGATGTCATTTTTGTGCATGCTGACTTCATGCCCATCATCAACGAAATACGTGATCAATTTGAGAGAAATATTAAAATTTTGCCACTGGCTGACTACGAGTCATTACTGGAAAGTGCAAATTCCAAATATGAATTCCAGGACTTTGATGAAAATACACGGGCAACTACATTTTATACAACCGGCACAACAGGTTTACCAAAGGGTGTGTATTTCTCACACAGACAGCTTGTCCTGCATACCTTTGGGTTTATGTCGACGGTTAACTGGAGCAATGGCCACGGTGGCTTTCATCACGATGATGTCTATATGCCAATCACTCCAATGTTTCATGTCCATGCCTGGGGCTCCCCCTACGCTGCAACACTCCTGGGCGTCAAACAAGTCTATCCCGGTCGTTACGAACCAGGCGCATTACTGGATTTGATCGCTGCCGAACAGGTCACTTTTTCACACTGTGTACCGACAATCCTGCAAATGATTTTAAGCCATCCGCGTGCTGCAAAAACCGACCTGTCGAACTGGAAAGTCATCATCGGCGGTGCCGCGCTGCCGTCGGGCCTCGCAAAACAGGCACTTGATCTCGGTATCGATATTTATGCTGCCTACGGCATGTCAGAAACGTGCCCAATATTAACCGCCGCCACACTGACCAAAGATATGCTTGCACAAAGTCCCGACGAACAACTACGTCTGCGATGCAGCACTGGTAGAGCCGCACCACTTGTCGATATACGCATCGTAGATCAAAAAATGAAGCAGCTACCGCGAGATGGCAAGTCCACCGGTGAAATCGTCGTACGAGCA
>Ga0233413_10000221_pt1 | contig 29286 bp, 43 predicted proteins | sample Na_anoxic_6_MG_FD_189019 | JGI IMG/M metagenome (GOLD analysis project Ga0233413, IMG submission 189019) | Seawater microbial communities from Saanich Inlet, British Columbia, Canada - Na_anoxic_6_MG | ecosystem: Environmental > Aquatic > Marine > Inlet | place: Canada: British Columbia...
TTTTAGGTCAAACTAAACTTATTTGCTTTGCTCAATTAAACGCTACTCTTGCTAACGGACACGATGTTATCGTAGCTTTAGGAACAGTAAACGGAATGGAGCTTAACGCAGGTACTATTGATTCAGGTGCAGCTTGGGGAGATAGAGGAGGTTACACTCTTACTTTTGACGGAATGGAAGCACTTCCTTTTCCAATGGTTGCAGACTACACTACAGACCCATTTGACAATTCAGCGTTTACAATGGGAACAATAGTTACTTCTTAATCAGTATTCTTTTATATATTTCTTGAATGGGGTGGCTTAGTTGCTACCCTTTTCTTTTATTAACCAAACAGAAACGAAGTTTTTCTATTATATAGTAATGATACAAGCATACACAGAAACAGACTTTAAGGCGTACCTATCTACAGAAGACAATCGTATCAACACTTCTGTAGCTAAGACACAGATAAGACACTTAGTAAAGTTTATAAACGATATGGACGGAAGCATAGATTATGTTTACCCTATTGAAACTCATAACCTAATGACTGATAGATATACTGAAATGGGATTCTATTACTTTTCGTCGCCTGATTTTTACGGTGGACAAGTAAATCTTTTACCTTCAGGGTATTGGAAGTATGAAGTTTATGAAGTAAGTTGGATAGGAACAGTTACTATTGATAAACTTCACGCACCTGAAACAGAAGATGATGTTTTAAGTCCTGCTGCTAACGATAAAGGAGTAGTACAGGGTTTAGTAACTAAAGGTAAGATGTATGTAGCAGAAAAAGACGGAACAGAACAAGTACAATATACACAACATCCTGAACCTTCAGGAACAAATTATATATATTACGGACAATAAAATAAAAAATTATGGCAATAGAAAATGTACAACAACTCTTAACAGAGCAATTAGGAAAAAATAGATGTGATGTAATTACTACAACAGCAATGACTTCAAAAGACTATTATGCAGTTCACTTTGTAACAGAAAGTGTTATAGCAGAAATAGTTGCTTCTAACATACAAACAGGAGCAGGAAGTGCTGCAAGTTCTTTACATACGACTATGGCAGCAGGAACAACTTTATTCTTAAATGTAACTGCAATTACTTTGGCGAGTGGCTTGGCTATTTGTTATTATGACCAAGTAGTGTAATGTTAGCGTTAAAACAGGCATTAAGTTTAGTATCAATGAAGACTTTAGGCGGATGGTCACCTTCTGATGAAACTTCTTTAGTTGCTTGGTATAAGAATCAAGCAGGAATTACGTTGAATGGTGCTGACGTTTCTGAATGGAGTGATAGTTCTAGCAATAGTCACGATATGGTACAAGCTACTGCGTCAGAACAGCCGCTTTACAGTGCAGGAGAATTGACATTTGACGCAGATGATACTCAGAACTTACAAACTCAATCACAAATAAGTCTTACAGGGGAATTTACAATAGGGATGAGGATAAGACCTTCTTCTTTTAATAATGTAATTTTAGCTGATAATACAACTTCTAACGAGTTCTTTAAGTTTACAGCAAGTAATAACATCAGAATCAAAATAGATGGCAGTACAGTCAATATAGACTTAGATAGTGGTACTTTTGGGAACGACTATTTAGTAATAACAAGGAACGCTTCAAACGTAATAAACTTGTATCATAATGGAACAGTCCAAGCAGTAACTCCAACTTTAGTAGGAACTTCTGATATAGACGCTATTGGTGTAAGAGCTACAGACGTAAATCCTTACGCAGGAAGTGTATGGGAAATTCAGATATATAAAACAACAAGTACTGCACTTACTGCTAATGTAAACAATAGACTTTCAAACATATAAAAATGGATAAAATACTTTCAATAAATTTAGAAACATCTACAGCTCCAATAGTACAAGAAGTAAGAGGACGTGATTATATAGAATACGGAACAGAAGATTGGAAAAATCTCTATCCTCAGTTCTTAATTGACCTTTACTATAATTCTAGTACACACGCTGCAATCGTAAACGCTACAGCTGAAATGATAGCAGGAGAGGACTTAATAGCTGAAGAAGAAGATACTAACTTAGAATCTTATGTAAAGCTTAAAAAGTTCTTAAGACACGCTAATTCTAATGAAAGTTTACACCAAGTAATAAAGAAAGTGGCTTTTGATTTTAAACTTCAAGGAGCTTACGCTTTACACATTGTATGGAATAGAGAAAGAACAGAAATAGCAGAGGTTTATCACGTACCCGTTGAACGTGTAAGAGCAGGAAAACCAAACGCAATGGGTAAGGTAGACTGTTACTATATAAGTGCTGATTGGTCAAACACTAGAGCAAATAAACCTTATCCTGTACCTGCTTTCAATGTGAATGATAGAACTTCAGGAAGTCAGTTACTTTATACAGGTGCTTACAGTCCTAATATGGATTGCTATCATACACCTGATTATCTAGCAGCGAATAATTGGTGCTTAGTAGACCAAAAGGTTGCAGAGTTTCACTTAAACAACATAGAAAATGGATTTAGTGGGAGCTATTTTGTTTCTTTTGCTAATGGTATTCCTACGCAAGAGGAAAGAAGACAGATAGAACAAAGCTTAGTAGAGAAATTTACAGGGGCTTCAAACTCAGGAAAGTTTATTTTGACGTTCTCAGACGATAAGACTAGAACACCTGAGATAACTCCTATAAGCGTTTCTGACGCTGACAAGCAATACCTAGCACTTCAGGAGCTATTAGTTCAGAATATCCTTACAGGACACAGAGTAACGAGTCCAATGCTTATGGGAATTAAATCTGATACAGGACTTGGTTCTAATGTAGATGAACTTAACGCAGCAGGGAACTTCTATCTTAATACAGTTGTAAAGCCATTCCAATTACATATCTTAAATACTTTACAGACTTTATTTTCAGTAAACAATATAGATTTACCTGTTCAGTTTGTACAATTAAAACCTATTACAGTAGAATTTACTTCAGAAGACTTGAAAGGAGTTATGACTGAAGACGAAATCAGAGAGGAAGTTGGATTAAAACCTTTAGCAGATGATGTAGCAGAAGATTTTACTACAGAACTATCAACTGAAAAGACAGAACTTGATAAATTTATTGAAGAATTTGGAGAAGATATGTCTGAAGAATGGGAATTAATAGAAGAAGAAGTAGTAGATGGAGAACACCAAGACTTTAACTATGAAGAAGTATTAAACGAATTAATGAACGAGAAGGTAGAATTAGCTTCAACAGGTAGAGCTATTCCAAGCCGTAAGTCTGAACAAGACGGACTATCTAAAAAGTCTTTTGATTACTTCAGAGTTCGTTATGTATATTCACAAGATAACTTTTTGACTAGTAAGACAGGAGAAAAAAGAGATTTTTGCAAGAAAATGACAGCAGCTAAAAAGCTTTACAGAAAGGAAGATATAATTAATATGGGTTCTAAGGAAGTTAATAAAGGTTGGGGTCCTAAAGGAAATTCAGATACTTACTCAATTTGGCTTTACAAAGGAGGAGGTAACTGTCATCACTTTTGGAGCAGAAGAATATTTAAGACTGTAATAGGAGAAAGTAAGACAACTAAAATAGAAGACGCTGATATGATTGGCTACACTAAAGCAAAGTCAGAAGGCTTTACTGCTGAGAAGAACGACAAGCTAGTAGCAACACCACCTAAGAAAATGAAGAACAACGGATTTTTAAAACCTAGATAAACTATGGCATACGTATTATTTATATCAGAAGCGAAATTAAAGGACTCTACAGCAATTAATCTTAATGTTGATGTTGAGCTATTACTTCCTTATGTTCGTCAAGCACAGAAGCTATATGTAGAAACTAAGCTAGGCACTGACTTGAATCAAAAGCTTAAAGACTTAATTGTAGCAGGAACAGTAAATGACACAGAGAATGAAGCTTACGCAACTTTACTTAATGACTACATTGGTGATATGTTACCGAATTGGGCGTTTTATCACGCTATCCCTTTCTTAAGATTTAAGATTGAAAATGGAAATATATACTCTAAGACCTCAGAAACAGGAACAGCTTTAAGTACTGAAGAAAGCCAACACCTAAGAGAAGAAGTAAGAAATACAGCTGAATACTACACAGAGAGAATGATTGACTACATTTGCAATAATAATTCTAGTTTCCCTGAATACTCTACAAATACAGGTGCAGATGTGAACCCTGACAGAAACGCTTACTATAATGGAATGAACCTTGAAAGACCAACACCACAAGGAACTAGACTTACTTTAAGAAACTTTCTAAATTCATCTGATTAATGAAGAAGCATTATAAACCTAAACAAAAGAACATAACTAAATTAAAATCGTACTTAAATGCCGATAAGAAAAACAATACAGGAAGTGTCCGAAGTAGCAGTAGTAAACGGAACAGTCCTAAGCGTAACAACATTTAGCAATTTAGAACTAGCTTTAAAGATTCTTCTTTTAGTTGTGTCAATAGCTTATACAATTGACAAGTGGAGATTAAGTAGAAAAAGAAATGAGAATAATTAAATGGCTAAAATCACTAATAACACTTATAATGGCGTTAAAAGAAAAAGGAAGGGGGTACACTCCAAAAACGCAAGTAAAGGCAGGAGAGGGTTTAAAACAGCCTACAGAGGTCAAGGGCGTTAATCTTTTAATCATCAGAGATACATTTACGGAAAACTCTACAATAGGAGAGCTTTTTATAAATGGGGAAAGGTTTTGTGATACCTTAGAGAACCCTTATATTAATAACGAAAGAAATATATCTTGTATTCCTGAAGGGAGGTACAAAGTAAGACTAAGACTACCAAGAGAATCAGCTACAAGAGAATACTTACATTTGTTAGTTCAAGACGTTCCTAATAGGGATTGGATATTATTTCATAGAGGTAATAAAGCTGAAGATACTAGGGGTTGCATACTCTTAGGACAAGGAAGTGAACAGGACGTTGTTTATAACTCACGCTTAGCTATGGACTTAGTTATCAAAGAAATACTTAATTTAGGCGGCGAAAACATTAATTTAATAATTAAAAATAAATAAAATGAAACAGTTTTTTCAGAAGTATCTTATCGGGCAGATGTTAAAGTCAAAGAAGTTTTGGTACGCAATCAGTTCAGTAGTAGTACCTGCTATTGTAACATTCTTAGGAGTTGATGAAGCAACAGCTACAGAATTGTATCACGCTATCTTAGTTCTTATTGTAGGTCAAGGAATTGCAGACGTAGCTAAGAAATAGTTTGACTAAACAAGGAAAAAGACTAAGACTTTCCCCTGAAGAAGTTGAGTTAATCAATGAATCTAGGGGGAAGGACTTGTCCAATATTAACGGCAATACTGCTTTAGATTTACACCTTAAAGATAGAGGTATAGATAAAAAAGATATTGTAAGCGTTAAGCATTGGCAAAATATGTCAGGTGAATTACGCTTTTCAATAGTTACAAAAGAACAATACGGAACTGATAAGCTAGATTTACTTGAAGATATTCAAAATCTAATTGAAAACTACTCCCCTAAATATCCAAAAATTAAAAGAGTAAAGGGAGAACACTTGTTAGTAATAAACCCTGCTGATATACATATTGGAAAACTTGCAGTAGCTTTAGAAACAGGTGATGACTATAATACTGAGATAGCTTACAATAGAGTCTTAGAAGGCGTTACAGGTCTTATTAGTAAAGCTAAGGGGTTTAGTATAGATAGAGTGTTATTTTGTGTAGGTAATGACATACTACATATTGACAATGTATATAATACAACTACAGCAGGAACACCACAAGACGCTGACGGTAAATGGTGGCAACACTTTGAAGTAGCTTTAAAACTATATGTTAAATGTGTTGAGATACTAAGACAAGTTGCTCCTGTTGATGTAGTACATTCAATGTCTAATCACGATTATCAAAGCGGATTTCATTTAGCACACTCTTTAAAGTCTTGGTTCAGAAATACTAAAGATGTTACTTTTGATATATCTGTAGCACATAGGAAGTATTATAAGTATGGTTCTAATCTAATAGGACTTGAACACGGTGATGGTGCTAAAATGGATAAGCTACCTATGTTAATGGCAAACGAAAAACCGCAAGAATGGGCGGAAACTAAATACAGATATTGGTATTTACATCACTTACATCATAAAGTTAAGCATAGATGGTTAGACGGCAAAGACTTTATAGGTGTAACAGTTGAGTATATGCGTAGTCCTTCAGGAACTGATAGTTGGCACAATAGAAAAGGTTTTTGTGGCGTACAAAAAGCAGTAGAAGGCTTCATACATTCCAAAGAATCAGGGCAAATAGCAAGACTCGTTCACTATTTTTAAACCCTTTTAACCCCTTTTTCAATCTTTTTTTAAATTTATTTTAGTATCATTTACTAGATAAGGAATAACTATTTGTTAAATATTCTGTTAATAATTGTGTTTATATCAATTATGTTTTGTAGTTTAGCACCATAAATTTAAAGAAATGAAAAAGATATTAGAAATACTATTCGGAATGGCAGCACTTTACAGCTGCTTATATTTACTACTTGCGTCTATTACGCTTTTAGAACTTTTTTTAGGACTAAGATAATGAAATACAAGATAACAAACAAAAAGACAGGTTCTTCAGAGGTTATGAACCACGAACAAATTTGCGACAGAATAATGACTTGCAAAGGAAAATTCTTTGACAAATATTCAAAAGAACATTTTAGCGATACTCCAATACAAGACGAATTGAATGTAAGACAGTTTTGTTGGCTTGATATAATTATGACAATATGTACTACTTCAGTTGTTCTTTTACTAATATTTGAATACTTCATATAATGGGAAAAGAATTGATATGCGAGGACTACTATTTTTACTCAAATAATTATAGTACAAAGACAACTTTTAGAGGAGTTTTATTCTGTAACGACAATGATTTGCAAGACGCTTCAACTTGTATTAGACTTTACGGAACTAAGGAACAAGTATCTAAAGCCTTAGATGAGTATGTAGATAAGACAGGACTAGCCCTTGATGAATGTTACACTTACGAGATAGAAAAGGAAGGCACATTCTTTTATGACGCCAAAAGAAACATAGAAATAGCAAAATCATTAAGTATGTATAATGAAATATATTTAGAAAGAAATAAAGTAGCATTAGTAATTAACTTAATTTAAAATAAATTTAGTATTTTTAACAAAATTATAAACAGGCAAAAACCCTAGCCAATTAACATAGGTAGAAATATATGAAAACAAAAGAAAAGCAGGACTATTTAATAGCTATACAAAGCGAATTAAAAGCTCCTAAGAACCAATTTAACAATTTTGGTAAGTATAAGTACAGAAGTGCTGAAGACATCTTAGAAGCTGTTAAACCATTATTAAAGAAGTATAATTGCTATTTAACTATTACAGAAACCACAAAGGAGATTGCAGGGTACTTAGTTTTAAACTCAAAAGTATCAATTTCAGATGGAGAAACTAATATTTCAGTAGAAGCTCAAGCAGGTATTAATCCTGAACGAAAAGGAATGGATATAGCTCAGAGTTTTGGTAGTAGCAGTTCTTACGCTAAGAAGTATGCTTTAGGTAATTTATTTTTATTAGATGATACTAAAGACGCTGATAGTAATAAAGTAAATGAACCTATTGCTAAAGCTAAACTTACAATGACTACAGATATTTACAATTCAATGTTAGAAGCAATAAATATAGGGAAAGGTAATATAGTCTATGAAAAGATGAATAACTACAAAATGACAAATAAGCAATCAGAAAAACTTTCTGAAATGATAACAAATACACGAATTAAACAATAATTAATAAAGACCTGCACAAACAGGCACAATAAAAATGGAAGTAACAGGAAAATTAGTAAAGAAGTTAGCTGCTGAATCAGGAGTTAGCAAATCAGGAAAAGAGTGGAAGAAACAATCTATCTTAATTGATACAGGTGGAGAGTTTAATAATGAAGTCTGTGTTAGTGCTTTTGGCGATAAGATGGATTCAATGAATAAACTAGAAGTTGGTATGACAATATCAGTTCTTTGTAATGTTTATTCAAGAGAATATAACGGTAGATATTTTCACAATATTGATGGTTATTTTTTCACTAATCAGAGTAACAAAGTATCAGGAAATTTATTAGACAATAAAGATACTATGATGAATGGAGATACTGATATGCCCTTTTAAGATGACTACTGAAGATAATTTTAAAAACCTTTGCAACCTCACTACAAATGTATTGGGGTTGCCTAAAGGCTCGTTAGGTGAAAAGACAAGGAAACAAGACATACAGGTAGCTAGAACTGTTGCTAGTGTTATTGCAAGAACTGAAGAAGATATACATCAGACTGTAATAGCTAAAGTTATCAATAGAGATAGGTCTTTGATTTACCACTACGAAAAAATGCATAAGAGTAATTACGCAACTTGGGGGAAATATAGAAATGTATTCAATAAAGTTTACACAGCTTACAAAGATATTAGCGAAGCAAAGAAGACTTTCTTAGATTCAGACTTCCTTAAGAGTCACCTGTTGAAGAATGGAGTTAAGGAAAGCAAATCACAAGTATTGTTAGAGGTAACAAGTGGAGAAGCTTTATGTATTATAAAAACTTCTTACTTTGACTTCTCTAATCAATTAGAAAATGTTAAACTTGCAATGTCAAATTATAACTATTCAGCAAAAATATTATGAAGCATTTATTAAGCAGTTCAGCGTTTTTAATAGTAAACAAGCAATTAGCGAAGCAGGTGGGGTTGAAGGGTGCAATCCTACTTGCTGACCTAATTAGCAAAGAAGAATACTTTATAGCTAACGGTATGACTGATGGTTGGTTCTTTAATACTGAAGCTAATATAGAGCGTGATACTACACTAACTTCATATCAGCAAAGAAAAGTCCTTAAAACGCTTAAAAAGTACCAAATAATAGAAACTAAGCGTAAAGGAATACCTGCCAAGCAATACTTCAAGATAAATGAAGCTAACTTGTTGAAAATCTTAAGTTGTGAAGAAACTGAACAACTAGTGGTTAATAAAGTTAAGGACTTGTCAGAAAGTAACTTAACAACTATTAATAAGAATAAAGAAATAAGAATAACTAATAATACTATATCTAATAGGCGTGATAAATTTGTTTCAGAGGTTTTATCTTTTGATTATGAAGAAAGTATTTTAAATGGATTCATTGACTATTGGACAGAACCTAATAAGTCTAATACAAAAATGAAATTTGAATTAAATAAAACTTGGAGTACAAAGCTAAGACTTAAGACTTGGGCAACTAATCAAAAGAAATGGGATAAACCTAAAAATAATAATACTTTATCACATAGACATCAGAAAGGTCAAGACTATGGTGATGGAACATTTTAAAAAGAATATGAGAACAATAGAAGATACATTTAAACAAGCTGACTTTCTTAAACCTAAAGTTTACAACAGGTATAAGCTAGGAACTAAAGAAGAATTAAAAGAAATGTTTATTAAGGCATTTGAATATTATGATAGAACTATTGATAAGTATGAACACCTTCCTGCTTATGATGAAATTATTGATTGGCTAGTAGATACAAAAGGTAGAGGTCTTATGCTTATGGGGGAATGTGGCTTAGGTAAATCAACAATATTAAACTATGTTATTCCTGCTATATTCAGAACTAAAACAAATAAAGTCCTTAGAAGCATACCTGCTAAAGAATTAGGAGCAGTAGATAGGAATGTTGCGCCTTTTATTATAATTGATGACTTAGGTACTGAAAGCATTAAGAATGATTATGGTACAAAGATAGATGCTGTTGCTGATGCAATATCTTATGCAGAGGACAGTTCAAAGACATTACTAATAACAACTAACCTATCACCAAATTCACTTAAAGAAAGATATGATGAAAGGACTTTAGACAGATTAAGAAAGTGTAAGGTAGTAATTATTAAGGGTAAAAGCTTTAGAAAATGATAGGGTGGGTATTAATAACAGCCATTGTAATGTGGCTAATAAGAAAATTGAAATGAAGATATTAAATTTATATGCGGGAATAGGTGGTAATAGAACCCTATGGGGTGATGAACACGAAATAACAGCAGTAGAAATAAATGCTGAAATAGCAGGGATATATAAAGCTAAATTCCCTAAAGATAATGTAGTAGTAACTGACGCACACTATTACTTACTAGACAACTATAAAGATTTTGATTTTATTTGGAGTAGCCCTCCTTGTCCTAGTCATAGTAAATTATGTTATAGTCAAAACACAAAACAATATATAGATGTAACTTTATACCAACAGATAATATTACTAAAGTCTTGGTTTAAAGGTAAATGGGTTATAGAGAATGTTATTCCTTACTATGAGTATTTAGTTGAACCATCTTTTATTATAGGAAGACACCCTTTTTGGAGCAATTTTAATGTTACGCCTTTAGATGTAAAAAATATAGATGTAGCTAGGAGTACTACTCAAGAGCTATCAGATTATTTAGGTGTACCTATGCCAAGATATAAAGCAGCTAAAACATTGAGAAATTGTGTAGAGCCAAATACAGGTTTACATATATTAAATTGTGCAGAAGGTATAATAAAAGAAAATAATGTAGAACAAAACAAACTATTTTAAAATGAAGATATTAACAATCGTATGGGGAATAATAATTCTAATTTGTATTTTAGAAGCATATTTTTGTTCTAAGTTTGAAGATGAAATTTGAACGAAAATCACATAGAGAAAGACAGAACAAAGCTTTAAAACAGTTTTGTAAACACTTTGGATTGACTTATGGTTCACATCAGGAATACGCTCATATAGACGCAGTTCTTTATGACAAGGGAAAGATAACAGGATTTGCAGAAGTAAAGGGAGTACATAAGAATATAGAAGATGGACAAGACGTTATAGTAGCAATGAGAAAGATAGTAAGAGGGCAACAGCTTCAGGTAAGTAGTGGAAAACCTGTAGCTATCATTTGGGCGTTTAACAATGCTATTGTCTATGAAAGAATAAACAACTTAAAAGGAATCTTTTATTATGGAGGAAGAAAAGTAAGAGAAGGAAGCACCTTTGACCAAGAAATGCTCGTTAAAGTATTAATTAAAAACCTAATAAGAATTGAAGAAGACAGTCAGTAAATTAAAAAAGGAGTTAGACAAGTGGTTCAGTCTTTACATTAGACTTAGAGGAGCTAACGAATACGGAATGATTCAGTGCTTCACTTGTGGAATAGTCAGAGGATATAAGGACGGAATGCAGAACGGACACTTTCAAAGTAGGAAACATTTGTCTACTCGCTTTGATGAGGAGAATTGCCAAGTGCAGTGCGTGAAATGTAACGTCTATGCTTGGGGTGAGCAGTACAAGTTCTCGTTAGCTTTAGACTCAAAATATGGAGAAGGTAAAGCTGAGGAATTACAATTTTTAGCTAGAACAACTTTAAAGATAAGTCGTGTTGAATATGAAGAAAAGATAAGTTATTACAAATCACTTGTTGATAAGTTAAAAAAAGAAAAGGGAATTGAGTAAACTTTTTTATTAAGTTTGACGTATGATAGAACCGATTTATTCAAGTGCTGAACACAGAGCAACAATTGAAGCTTATTTAGAAATGTGTATGGAGTTCGCTAAAGAACTATCAACTAAAAGCAGGTACGAAGGTTACTTGGAAGTGTTAGAAATAATTATTGACTATCATAATGGCTATGGAACAGGGTTGAAGGAGAGTAATTATTGGGATTGGATGATGATAATACCGATTAATGTTTCAGTAGCTACTAACGGATTCTTTGCAGGAATAGAAACTAAAGGTAATAGAGGGGTTGTAAGGTCTTATAGATTAATACTAGACGAAATAGTACAACAGGTTGCAGACAAGATAGATAAAATGGAAGTTGTAAATGACTGATGTTTATTTAGAAATATCAAAGCTATCAGGTAAGTTTAGGACTATGGCTTATGGACTCACTAATGATGAGAATGAAGTCAATGAAGCAGTACAAGAACTTATGCTTTACCTACTTCAGATGAACCCTGCAACACTTAAAGCTATTTATGACAAAGACGGAATAGATGGTGTAACAAGATACGGAGCAGTAGCGTTAAGACGAGCATTGACAAGTCCTAGAAGTAATTACTATTACAAGTACAGAAAGTATTATAGTCATATAGATAGTCTTACAAGTACAATTACTTATGATGTTGTGGAGTCAGGCGAGATAATACCTTCTAAGCACCTTTACAACCTCCCTAACGAAGTAGTAGACGATTATCAATGGACTAGCCTTGAAAAGATAGACGAAGCCTTAGAAAGCTTTACTTGGTACGATAGGAAGATATTTGAATTATACTATTATGAAGAAGGAAACACTTTAGATAGTTTAGCAGCAAAGACAGGAATAAGTAGAAACAGCTTATTCACGACAATAGACAAAGTAAGGGTACAGTTAAAAAATATGTTAAATGAATAAGTTCTTTGTAGGGCAACAGACATACGAAAAGAGAATTGCAATCTGTAAGGGTTGTGCTTATTATTTCAAACCTTCAGGACAATGTAAAAGATGTTTATGTTTTATGAAAATAAAAGCAAGGATAGGTTCACAGAGTTGTCCTCAAAAGTATTGGGATAAAACAAGTGAAGTTGAAGTTAGGCAAGATATACCTGAAGAAATAATTGAAGAAGTATTAAACTTATGGAAAGACTTAAAAACAGGTAGAGCAAAGAACCAAGCAGCTAAAAAGAAAATGATTGAACTATACAATACAATTTCAGGAAGCAATTATAATACAAAGACTAATTGTGGTTCGTGCATTTCAACCTGCTTTGATGGAATAAAAAAGATACACAATGAATACTCTAAGGACTAATACTAATAAATATAGGGTAAGACCTACATAAAGCGTTTATTTTACCTAGAGTAGTAGAAGGGGGGTTTGGTCGCCTCCCTAATACAATGAACCGAATAGAAATGTTAATTGGCTCAAATAAAACAATAGATATGGAAAGAACTTATAAAACAATCAAGTGGGTATTGAACAACCACATTAAAAAGAATGTCAGAAGTCTTTGGACTTGGGAGAACGATAACTTTACTTGTATCTTTGAAAATTATAGCGGAGACGCAAGGATATATACACCACATCAACTTTTAAATATACTAACAAAATGATATTAGAACTAATTATAATACTAGCAGCCTTAGTCTTACTTGCTGTAATAATACTTTTAAAGCTAGAAACGGATATGAGTAAGCAAAGCAATAAAGACTTGTTTAATAATATAAAAGATAGAGGCAATGAGTAAAATTCCAAACTACTACAAAGGAATCAGATACGGCTATGAAGCTCGTAAGGTCATAGAGGACTTTGAACTTAGCTACAATACAGGAACAGCTGTTACTTACTTACTAAGAGCAGAAAGGAAACACGCTAGTCCTATTGAGTGCATACAGAAAGCAATCAATCACTTAGAGTTTGAATTAGATAAATTAAAGAAATGATGAAAGACACAATAGAATTAGTTACTTGGAAAGGAGTAGTTAAAAAATATGGGTATAAAGAAGGAGAAAATAAAGGAACTAGATTTGGGTTACAATTAACTTTAGATGGTATGAACGACACTCAATTTATATGGTGTGAAACTAGCTTAGAACGAAAGAAGCTTTTTAAAACAATAATCCGAATTGCTAAGAATGAAGGAAGGGATTTAAAAATAATAGAATAAGATGACACTATACTTTTGTGAATGTGGAAACACTATGGAAATAGGAAAGGCTACAATAGTCCTAAGAGATAAGAAATGGGTAACTAAGGAAGCACTTTGTGAATGTGGTAAGTATATGGATAGCAAACCAACTGAAGGAATGCCAAGTCTTAAAAGAACAGAACCTAGTTTAAGTATGAAACGAGATAAGCTATGGGAAGGAGCAACAGACAAGATAAGAAGCAAAACCGAATAAAATAAATTAACAAAAATTCTATTATATACTAAGACATTACATTATGAAACAACAAGTTAAGATCAGTAAAGTAAAGGGAAACCCTAACAATCCTAGAATAATAAAAAACGATAAGTTTAAAAAGCTAGTCAAGTCAATACAGGATTTTCCTGAGATGTTAAAGTTAAGACCTATTGTAGTTGATGAAGAAATGATTGTCTTAGGCGGCAATATGAGATTAAAGGCAAGTAAAGACGCAGGGCTAAAAGAAGTATGGATAGAAGTAGCAGAAGGACTTACTGAAGAACAAAAGAAAGAATTTATAGTTAAAGACAATGTAGGATTTGGCGAATGGGAATGGGATATACTAGCGAATGAATGGGATAGCGTTCAACTAGCTGATTGGGGTTTAGATGTATGGCAGAATGAAGATGACTTAGAAGAACCTGACTTTAATGAATTAACAGAAGATAATAATAATAAACCACCAACAATAAAAATAACATTTGCTAATGAAAATGATTTGCAAAATGCTGAAGAACAAATAGCAGAAGTCGTAAGTAAATATGAAAAGGCAATATACTCAGTAAGTGCAGGAGAATTATGATATTAAAAAAGGCTTCACATAAAGCTATTAAATATGCTTGTTTAAAATTTCACTATGCTAAAAGTGTGCCTGTAAATGTTTTAGGTTTTTCAGTTTTTAATAAAAAAAATGAATGGTGCGGTGTAGTATTATACGGAACAGGTGCTAATAATAATCTGAGTAAAGCATATTCTTTACCTCAGGGAAATGTTATTGAATTAGTTAGAATGGCGTTAAATGGTAAACAAGAAAGCACTAGCAAAGCACTAGCATTAAGTTTAAGAATACTAAATAAATATGTGCCACTTTGTAAAATGGTAGTAAGTTATGCTGATAAAGACCAAAATCACAAAGGCATAATTTATCAGGCAACAAATTGGATATATACAGGAACATCAATGAAAGACAAGCACGATAGCAGTTGGATTGTAAATAATAAAAGGTATCACGGTAGAATTATATCAGATTGGGTAAAAGATAAGGGAGGGCTTAAAGGATTAACAAGAGAGCAATTTATAAAGAAGTATTATGATAGTAATGCAAAAGCATATATAACAAAAGGAAAATTAAAATATATATATCCACTAACAAAAGAATTAAAAGATAAGTGTTTAAAATTAAAAAAACCTTATCCTAAAAATGCGAGTAAAGCATAAAGAGTAATGCGTTGGCTATTCCAAGTCAAAGAAGGGGTGCAATTCCACCTACTCGCTCAAAATATAAAAAGTAATGGAACAAAATAGAACAAAGATTAACAAAGAGAGATTACTCAAAGCATTAGAAAGTTCTTTAGGAGTAATAACAACAGCTTTAAAAGCAACTGACCTAAGTAGAACAAACTTTTATAAGTGGTTAAAAGAAGATGAAGAATTTGCAGCTAAGGTTGAAGAAATAGAAAACATACAACAGGACTTTATAAAGTCAAAGTATTATGAATGTGTAAAGGATAAAGTACCTTCAGTTGTAATACACGCAGCTAAGACTAGACTTGGTTGGAATGAAACAAACAGAGTAGATATAACTTCAGGCGATAAAGCTATTAATATGCCTGTTATAACATTTGTTGAAACTGATACTGAATAAGAAATACAATCCATTATTTTCATCTGATGCTCGTTACTTTATAATTACAGGCGGTAGGGGTTCAGGTAAGTCTTTTGCTGTTACAGTCTTTCTTACTTTACTTACTATGACTAAAGGGATTAGAATACTCTTTACTCGTTATACAATGACATCAGCTCACTTGTCAATTATTCCTGAGTTCTTAGAAAAGATAGGGCTTCTAGGATTTGATGAAGCTTTTAGCATTAATAAAGCAGAAGTAGTTAATATAAAGAATAATTCAGATATATTATTTAGAGGTATCAGAACTTCAGCAGGAAACCAAACAGCAAGTCTAAAGTCATTACAAGGAATAAGCACTTGGGTATTAGATGAAGCTGAGGAGCTTGTTGATGAGAATATCTTTGACACTATTGATTTAAGTATAAGAGAAAAGACAATACACAATAGAGTTGTATTAATATTAAACCCTGTTACAAAAGAACATTGGATATATAAGAGGTTTTTTGAAGATAAAGGCGTAGAGGGTGGTTTTAACGGCTTTAAAGACAATGTATGCTACATACATACTAGCTACCTAGATAATATAATAAACCTCTCACAGAGCTTCCTAGAGCGTATTAAGAGCATAAAGCATACTAACTTTAAAAAGTATCAGCACAAAATACTTGGGGGGTGGTTAGACAAAGCAGAAGGAGTAGTCTTTGAGAATTGGAGTATAGGAGAATTTAATCCTGATGGCTTACAAACTTCTTGCGGTATGGACTTTGGTTTTAGTGTAGACCCTGACTCATTGACTGAAGTAGCTATTGATAAAAGGAAGCGTAAGATATACTTAAAAGAACATATCTACAAGAATGGTATTAAGTCAAACGAATTAGCTAAAATCATATTAGACAAAGTAGATAACAAACTTATCATTGCTGATTCAGCAGAGCCAAGACTAATAGCAGACCTTAGGCATTTAGGAGTAAACATAAAACCTGTAAAGAAAGGAACTATTGAAAGTGGGATAACTAGAATGCAAGATTATGAACTTGTCATAACTCCTGAAAGCACTAACATAGCTAAAGAGCTAAACAATTACATATACGCTGACAAAGGTTCTAAACTTTATGTAGACAACTACAATCACGCTATTGACGGTATAAGGTACAATGTAATATACCACCTAGATAATCCAAACGCAGGGAAGTATTACGTGCAGTAAAAAAAATCGTTAAACTAAAAACAACTAATTTCTATTATATAGTGTATGAAAGTCAAAATTAAAAAAGAAGGTAAAGTAAAAGAGTTCAAGCTGATTAATAGTTGGGAAGATGTAACTCTTGAAAAGTGGTTGCAACTTATTGACTTTGAAACAGGTACAAAGACTGAAGAAGCTACTGAAACAATAGCAGCGTTATCTAACATTCCTAAGCAGTTAGTAAAGGAATTAGCATTGTCCGATGTAGCTGTTATAATGAGCAGAATAGCAGAACTACAGCAAGAGCAAGACACAAAGCTAAAAAGGATAATAGAGATTAACGGAATTGAGTACGGCTTCCATCCTGATTTAGATTCTATAAGTTTAGGAGAATATGCCGATATTGAGCAATTCATCAAGAACGGAATAGAAAAGAACCTGCCTGAATTAATGGCTGTTCTGTATAGACCTGTAAAAGAAAAGAAGAATGATATATATATTATTGACGCTTATGATGGCGATATTCGGCTCAGGACGGAAGAAATGAAACAGATGTCAGCTCAACAAGTGCAAAGTGCATTGGTTTTTTTTTACACTTTAGGGAAGGAGTTGTCAGAGATTTTGCCATTGTATTTGATGGAGCAGCTGAAGGAAACGAAGACGCAATAGCTTCAGAATCCTTTGCAGAGAAATGGGGATGGTTTGGAGTGATGTATAGATTGACAAATGGAGAGATAGTAAACTTAGAACGAATAACAAACTTAAGTCTATTAGAGTGTTTAACTTGGCTTAGTTATGAAACAGATTTAAACTCGCAAAATAAAGTAAAGAGAAATGGTAAACAATAAGACATACAACAATGTAGTAAACACCTTACTAAGATTAGGTGAGTATCACGAACAAATCAGCACAACTTCAGTAGGTGATATATATGACCTCAATCTTGAAGTTATGCAGAAGTTCCCATTGCTTCATATCAACCCTGTAAATGTATCAACAGGAGATAGCCAACTTACTTACAACTTTCAAATCTTTATTATGGATATGGTAAGCGAAAAAGAAGATTGGACTGAGAACAATGCTTCAGCTGACTTCCCTAAGCTTTACAAGACTTTAAGCAATGAGCAAGATGTATTTAACGAAGTGCTACAAATCTGTACTGACTTTATAGGAATGCTTAGACACTCAGAACAACAATCGTTACAAGGAACAAACGACATAAACGCTCCTATATACTTTACACAAGACCAATTCACAATAGAGCCGTTTCAAGAAAGGTTTGATAACTTATGCTGTGGATGGGTATTTAATATAGGAGTCTTAGTTCAGAACGACTTTCAGACTTGTACAATACCTGTAACTTCAGAAGGTGCAGGATATTAATGAAATGGAAAATAGGATGGCTAACAATACAGATAGGATGGAAGGGATGGAAAATAACTATTGATTTATGAATACTGACAACATAGAAAGATACTTAAATAGCTTCGGTAAGCAAGTAGTGAATCGTTCTAAGGGTAACTTACAGAAAGCAGGTAAAGGTGGGAAGTTAGAAGAATCTATTAGCTTTAAAGTTATTCAAGAAGGGGAGAATTATACAGTACAATTCTATATGTCTTACTATGGTCAGTTTGTAGACAAAGGAGTTTCAGGAACACAAAAGAAAAGAACTTTTAAAAACTACAAAAGCAAAGTAATAAAAAGTCCTTATAGTTATAGAAACGCTAAAGGACACTCACAACCTCCTAGCAAGGCTTTAGATGGTTGGGCTGTAAAGAAAGGAATAGCTCCAAGAGACGCTAAGGGAAGGTTTATGAAAAGAAAGACTTTAACATTCTTATTAGCTAGAAGTATTGGTAGAAACGGAATACAAGGAATAAGTTTCTTTCAAAAGCCTTTAGGACTTGGTTTAAAGCAGTTCGGTAAAGACTTACTAGGAAGCGTCAAAGAAGATATAATTAATAGTTTAACAACAGTAAAATAATGGCATACACAATAGAACAAGCACCTTTATATACACTAAACACAGTAGGACAAGAAGTAGTATTTACAGTCTTAGACGCAACAACAGTTAGCACATACTTCAATGTTAAGTATGTAGCTGAAGTACATATTAGTGATGAAGATATAAACTTAGCAACTTCAACAGCGATAGTAGGTACATTCAAGACTACACCAAACAATGCAGGAGCAGGAATATTTGACTTCAGACCTATTGTAGAAAGCTTTGTTAGTCCTGATAACTTAGCTGCATTAGATAGTGAATACAAAGGTACAGCAACTACAGCTACTACTTCTCATCCATTACATTTGATTGATAAGTATTCTCTTAATGATAATGTAGTTAGATATTTAAAAATAAGATTCAAAATAGAAGGTTCTACAACTGCAACAGGAACTGTAAGTATTATTGATACAGAAGATTCAGCACAATATACTTTATTCAATGGCTATTTAAAATATACAGATTTATTGAAAACATTTAATGGAGATTTTGGGTATGATACTCAAAAGTTTAACTTGAACGAATTTGCGTCTATTGGAGATATTGTTGGTGAATACTTAACTAACGCACCACTTACTCAATACGCAAATGTTACAGACTACGGAACAATATCATTCATTTCAACAGAAGTAGGAACAGATGGAATACTAGCTAATATGATAGTAAAGTACTATGATAGTTCAGGAACAGAAATAGGTACTGAAGATGATATCCCTAATACTGACGCTAATGGAGGATTCACAACATTTACAACTGCAACTAAAAACCAATTAATTCATTTCGGGTGCTATCCTGCAAACCTTACAAATTGGAGTACTAATTTTGCAGCTGTACTTGCTTTAGGAACACTTGATTATTATGAAGTATATGCAGAAAACGCAGCAGGAAATAAAATAACCGAAACTCTTAGAGTAAACTTACTATGCCCAACACTTAAGGGCTACGAACCTATAAGACTTACTTGGTTGAATCAATGGGGTGTTTGGGATTACTACACTTTCACTATGAAGTCCACTAAGACTATCTCAACTAAAGGAAGTACATACCAACAACTTGCAGGAACTTGGAATGAATCTATATATCAACCAAACGGCTACAAAGGGGGTAAGAAAGCATTTAGAGTTAATGCAATGGAAAAGATAAGTATGAATACAGACTTTGTTAATGAAGCAGAATCAGAGTGGTTTGAGGAGCTTATTAACAGTCCTGAGGTTTACATATTAGAAGGCTATCAAACAGACCCTTCCTTTTCATCACTTAATACTTATGTAACTCCTGCAAGACTTACAACTTCTAACTATACTAAAAAGACTGTAGCAAACGATAAACTAATTCAATATACATTTGAAGTAGAAAAGAGTAAAACACTAAGAACACAATCAATATAATGAGCGTACAACTTATATTATATCCGCAAAATTATTCAGGGTACTTTAACGCTTTATCAAGTTCACCAACTGAAGTAGTAGTAAACGGAATAAACTTTGCTGATTTAGACACTACAGTTACTTACACAAGTGCAGCAGCAAATCCTTATACTGACAGTTTAACTAATTCAGCTCCTAGTATTGTAAACACTTGGTACAGATTTAGAAAAGGAACATCAGCATATCCAACAGTAGTCTTAGGTAACTTAACCTTAGAAACAGGTTCAGGAGATATTTCAGGAATATATCAGCAACTTTCAAATCTAACGATAGGAACGCAATATACTATAACGATAAACATAGACACAGCCGTAGTAGGTGGTAATGTGAAAGTAGGAGTTTATTCAGGAACAACTTTACAGACTTCAACTACTTACAATTCTAATGTAACGCAAATAACAAAAACATTTAACGCAGCTGCTACTGAATTGACTATAATGATTAGTTATTCAAATGCTACTGCTACTGACTTAGTTATAACGGATATTTCTACACAACCTGTAATAGGAGCAATACCTTCAGGAAGTGCTAGTATATTAGACAACGGACAAGTAATTTGCGACCTTTATGAAGATGAGGATATTCCTTTAAGTCTTAGTGTTGATGACTTTAAAAATGTAGCTGAAAAAGTACAATCTTATTCTAAGGCTTTTAATCTTCCTGCTACAAAAAGAAACAATAGAATCTTTGACCAAATCTTTGAAATAACTCGTTCAGATGACGGGGTTATTTTCAACCCTTATAAGAAATCTCAATGCGTACTTAAGCAAGATGGTTTTATTTTATTTGAGGGTTACTTAAGATTGTTAGACGTAACAGACAAAGACGGAGAGATAAGTTACAATGTAAACCTTTATTCAGAAGTAGTCGCTTTAGCAGACGTGTTAAAACAAAGGCAATTTAGTGACTTAGATTTTACTGAATTAGAACACGACTACACAGTTACACAGGTTCAGTTAAGTTGGAATGACGCAGGGGGTGGTTCAGGTATGACTTACACAAACCCTAGTACTTCAGGGTTCAGACAAACATACGGAACTGTGCGTTACCCTTTTGTAAATTGGAATAATCAATATACGATACACCCAACAAGTGTAAACCTTCCTAATTTAGAAAGTACGTTTAGACCTTTTATAAATATCAAGTATTTAGTAGACAGGATATTTAACGCACCTGATACACCTTTTAGTTACACTTCAGACTTCTTTGGTGCAGCTGATTTTGAAAATTTGTATATGGATTTCAATTGGGGTTCAGCACAAGCACCTAATAATAATTTAGGCGAAGGTTTTGGTGAAAATGACAACACAACAGGTATAACTGCAGGTTTAACACCAAGTGCTTTACATTTTGACATTGAAACATTTTCTAATGCTAGTGATTTGGGTTTTAATTTTAGCACTTCAAGATTTACTGCTTCTTTTGATAACCAACTATACTTTATTCAAGGTACTTTCAAATTTAGTTATTCAGGTTACACTTCAGGACAAGTTGGTGTTATGGGTTGGGAAAAGTACGATAACGCAGGAAATCCAACAGGATATTTTCCCATTCATAATCAATTATTTCCTGTAAACCCTAGTAATTCTTTTGGTAATATTGCTAGTAGTTTTAACGCAACAATTTCATTAAATACAGGCGAAAGCTTAAGACCGTCTTTTTATAAACTTGACGCAGGGGTTACATTGACACAATTAACAACACAACAATTAGCTGCATTTTCTTCTAATGGTGCTACAGTCATTACAGGAACTTCAACTACAACTTCTGAAACTTTAATTCAAAACCTAAGAGGTGAACTAGGGCAATGGGACTTCTTAAAAGGTATTATGACTATGTTTAATTTGGTAGCTTTAGCAGACCCTGACAACCCTAATATCATTAAGATAGAGCCTTATACAGACGTATTTATAAATAGTACTGATAGTGTTCAGTTGGATTGGACAGATAAGATAGACGTTTCAGAAATGAAACTTACACCGTTAGCAGACTTAAATAAAAAGACTATTTTCAAGTTTGTAGAAGATGATGATGACTTTGCTTTTACTAATTACAAGAATCAAGTAGGAGGTCATTTATACGGAAGCAAGAAATATGACGCAGGAAATGAATTTAATATCTTACAAGGAGAAGATGAAGTAGTAGCAGAACCTTTTGCAGCTACAGTTATAAAACGTTTAATGTCGCAATACCCACAACTTATAACACCTGCACTTTATTCGTATAATGCTGATGACGGTACTTCAGAGGGGTTTGAAAATAGCCCTAGAATTATGTATAACAATGGAATAAAGGCAACAGGTGTTGATTGCTATGTACCTGCACAGAATGGTTCAGGAGCAGTTTACTTAACAAACTTCTTACAGTTTAGTCATTTGTCAGACGTTCCCACAGTTACAGGTTCATTAGACTTCCACTTTGGAGAATGTCAGTTATTGGTTGGTGCTTCAACACCTAACAACTTATTCAACTTGTATTGGTTGCCTTATTATTCAGAGCTTTACAATCCTAATACAAGAATTATGACTATCAAAGTTAATCTAACTCCTGCTGATATTAATACCTTTAAATTCAATGATACTGTATTCCTTAAGAACAGAGTGTTTAGAGTAAACAAGATTGATTACAAACCAAACGATTTAGCAACTGTAGAATTTATACTTATACCATAATGGCAACAATACCATACATAACAGGATTTACTGTAAAACCTTTATCTACTTCAGGTTTAGGAGTAGTAACATTTACAGACGGAACTAATGATATAACTCCAAATCAATTACAATGTGAAGCTTATGGGTACACTTACGATAAAGCTTCAGGCACTTGTTCTATATTTAGATATAATACAAATCTGAATCGTAGCTTTGACAATGCAAACAACAATACTCAAGGTGCAGGAAACACTACGGAAACAGGTACTAATAATACTTATATAATGGGTGAGAACAATACTGTAAAAGGTATGTCTAGGAATGGTCAAATTACAGGGAATGGAAATGTAATATCCAATGGTATTAATAACGCACAAGTTTCAGGAGTAATGGGTAAAGCTATAAGACAAGGAGAAGCAGTCTTAGGTGGTGGTTCTTATGGTGTAGGAGCAGGTTACACTCAGAGTTCTAAGGTTCAGTTAAGTGTTAAAACTACTGATGAAACACCTACAAAATTGTACGCACAGGATATTGTTGGTGAATACATCACTTTACAAGCAAACTCTATTTTAGGGTATGAAATATACGTAACAAGATTAGAAACAGGTGGCGCATCAGGAACGGCAGGACAATTTAGTTATAGAAAAAATAATGGTGCTGTAAGGGTTACTGACGCAGGGGCTATTATTATTTATGATTTTCAGACAAAGAATATAGCCAAGAAAGGAGTGAACGCTAGTTTTCAAATTGTAGATAGTACAACAGCAAGTATTCCAAGTATAACAGTTGAAGTAACAGATAGAGCAGGTGTAAATAACTTATGGTCTGCAACAGTTTATTTACACGAATTAGCAACTAATATAGCATTTTAAAAAAATAAAATTATGGCAAAGGAAGTTTTAGAAATGGAGGTTAAGTCAAATATTGGTGATGTTGCAAAAGATACTGACAAACTAGCTACAGCATCAGGAAAAGCTGAAAAAGGTGTAGGGAAAATAGGTAAAGCTTTTAAAGGAATGGGTACGGCTATGAAAGCAGCAGGAATAGGTTTAGTAGTTGCATTATTTGTTACACTTAAAGAAGCTTTAGAAAGAAACCAAAAAGTAATGAACGCTGTTAATACAGTAATGACTACTGTATCTACAACTTTTAATCAAGTAGCAGATGTACTTGTTGATGTATATAATTGGGTTACAAAATCTTCAGACAGATTTGATGGACTGACTAAGGTGATAAGTGGATTAATGACAATAGCCTTAACTCCTTTGAAATTAGCTTTTTATAGCATAAAGCTTGGTGTAGAGGGTGCTATGTTAGCTTGGGAGGATAGTTTTTTAGGAGGAGGTGATGAAGGGAAAATAGCAGCGTTAAGAGTTAGTATGGCTGAAACAGCAAATGATATTAAAGAAGTAGGGTTAGCAGCTATTGACGCAGGAAAAGATATTGGTAATAATATAGGAGACGCTATTGGTGAGATAGGAGCTATTGGTGAAATGGCTATTGATGGTATTTCTAAAATAAGTGTTAAGTCAAACTACGAACAAGCAAAAGCAACAACTGCTGCACAAAACAGTTCAAAACTAGCAGAAGCACAAATACAAGGATTAATAGAAAAGAACGATTTACTTTCAGAAACACAAAGACAAATAAGAGATGATGAGACTAAGACTTTTGCTGAAAGAATAGCTGCAAACAAGGAGTTAGGTGACATACTTGATAAGCAAGAAGAAGAAATGTTAAAGTTGGCAGATACTAGAGTTGCTTCTGCTAAATTAGAATTAGACGCAAATAAAGATAATATAGAACTACAAGTTGCTTATCAACAAACTTTAAATGATAGAGCAGGAGTAGAAGCTCAGGTAGCAGGGTTCAGAAGTGAACAATTAACTAATGAAGTTTCTTTGAATAAAGAATTACTAGAAAGTCAAAAGGAAATAAGAGCTGAAGGACTTTCAGGTTTGCAAAGAGAATTAGAAGAACTAAAAACTGCTTATGAGTTAAAGAAAGAGATGGCTAGGAAGTCAGGAATGGACACGACAGCTATTACAGAGCAATACGAAGGACAGAAAACTGAAACAATTAATAAAAACATAGAGGAGCAAAAAGAAGCACAAAGAGAACTTTCTGAGTATAAAGCAGAACTTTTAAAACAGGGAATTGATATTGTCGCAAAAATGATGGAGGTACAATCAGTACAGCTTGAAAAAGATTATAATAAAGAGATTGCACTAGCAGAAGCGAATGGTGATGACTTGGAGGGTATTGAAAAGAAGTTTGAAGGAAAGAGAAGGGAACAAGCTAAGAAAATGAAAGCTATGAAAATTGCTATGGCTCTTGTAGACACTTATCAGTCAGCTGTATCTGCATATGCAGCAGGACTGAGTGTAGGAGGACCTGCAGGTTTAGTATTAGGACCTATTTCAGCAGGGCTAGCAGTAACAGCAGGACTTGCAAATGTAGCTATGATTGAGAAACAACCACTTGGTGGTGGTGGTGGCGGAGCAGGTGGAACAGCAGCAGGTGGTGGAGCTAATACGCCTGCACCTCAAATGATGTCAGGAGCTTTTGATATATCAGGAGGAGTAGCACCTGAAGCAACTAAAGCTTATGTAGTAACAGATGAAATGACAAACAGTCAAAACCAATTAGCAAACATTAGAAGAAGGGCTACAATTTAAAATCAAACAGAACGACAATTTATCTATTATATAATATCAAACCTTAAATTTAAAGAAATGAATACACCAACACCATTAGGAAAGACTTACGAGCAATACAAAAAAGAATTGAAATCATTTAAAGAATTTAACTTGAGTTCACAAAGAATTGAACTAGGAATTGCAAAAGACTTAGCTTCAGCTGATAAAAAAAGTCAAGGTATAATAAAGCAAACCACAAAAATTGTTGAAAAAATAGAAAAAGCTTTTGAAACTTACAATACTGCTTGGGAAAAAACAAGAAGTCAAGTACAAGTTATAGAAAAGCAAATTTCTTTAAATGAGTCAAAGATAAAAGAAGCAGGTTCAGCTGCAAAAGAATTAGGTGTTAATGTTAATGATATAAAAGGCGTTACTATTCTTGAAAGTATCAATAAAGAATTATCAGCAGAAATAAATGGTTTAAAATATCCTTCAATTAGATAATATGACACCAACTAAAATAGTAGAATTAATTATTGCAGACGACAGTCAAGAACTAGCTATTGACGCTATCAGTTTAGTAACGAGTCCTGCTATTGAGCAAGACTTTGTGTTCTTTGGTAAAGAAAAGAATAACTTAACATTCGCTAAGGTAGATGAGGAGAAAAGAATGTTGGTTAGTCCTGCACTGATTCCTAACAAGCAAATATTCAGACACGACCCTAATACAGACTCAGACTACTATGTTTTCTTTTCAAAAGACACAGTAAGGAAAGCTTCTGAACTTTATTTAAAACATAACAATCACCACAAAGCTACTTACCAACATCAAGATAGAGTTTCAGGCGTTCTAACAGTTGAAAGTTGGATTAAGGAAGGTGACCAAGACAAGTCTAAGTTATACGGTTACGACTTACCTAACGGCACTTGGTTCGTTAAAATGAAGATAGAGAATGATGAGCTTTGGAATAAAATCAAAGAAGGAGAATTAAAAGGTCTTTCAATAGAAGGCTACTTTACTAATAAATTTGAACAAATGCAAAAGAAAGAATTTACAAACGAAGAAGTTAAGACAGCACTAAAAGAATTGTTAAGTGTTCAGAAGGTTGAGTTAGGTGTAGTACAAGATATACAAAGTATGTTATCAGATGGTGAAAGAGGTATATCAGAAGCAAATAGAATAGGTGGTAACATCCAAAGCTTAGTTAATGATATAGATAAAGCAGTAGATAGCATTGATAGTATGAAAGTACAACTATCTAATATTTCAAATCCTATAAATATGCTAGGGGCAGCTATACAAGATTTTGAGTTTATAAAAAGAAACCTAGAACAACAAGTAAAAGATTTAGGAATACCTATAAAAGACATAAAAGGATATTCTGAAGCAGAAACACAACATAAAGTTTGGATAAAAGAAAAGAAATGGTTAGAGGGTAGGGAAGACGCAGGTAAGAGTGCTTTGAAAAGAATAAAATAATATAATATGAAACCAACACAAGAACAAATACTAAAAGCTTTAAACAAGCTAGTAAGAGAAAACAAAACTGAACTTAAGACTGAGAAGGTTGAGTTGGGGTTAGCTGATGATTTAAAAAAGTTAAATACAGAAGCAGATAAAATTGCAGTAAGTGTAAATAAAGACAGTATTAATTTATCAAAATTGTTTCAAGAATTAAGAAATTTATCAGATGACTTTAATAAGATTAATGAGAGAAGAAATGATGATATTAAAAAAGGAAAATCTACTTTAAAAGAAATTAATACTATATTAGATAAAACAGAAAAACAAGCGAAAGAACTAGGCGTAGCACCAAAAGACATACCGAATTTTAGTAAAAGTTCTAAAATAAGTCAAGATTTAAGGTCAGCAGTAAATGATATGCAAAAATATTCTGATATTAAAATCTAAAAATCAAACAAATAAATAACTATTCTATTATATAACAGAACCTAAAAAATAAACTATGGATTTAAAGACGCAAATTTTAGTAGCACTTGGACTTGACAAAGAAGAAACAATTTCTTTAGAGTGGCAAGCAAAATCAGAAGACGGAACTATCTTTGTTTCAACTGCTGAGGAATTAGAAGCAGGTGTAGATATTTCAGTATTAACTGAAGATGGAACTACAATTTTATTGCCTGTTGGAACTTACAAGACTGATACAGGAGTATCTTTCAGAGTTGAGGAAGAAGGTATTGTTGCTGAAGTAATTGAGTCTGAAACTGAAGAAGAAGTAGTTGAAGAAGAAGTAGAAGCTTCAGAAGAATTAGCAGAAGAATTAGAAGTTGAAGATGACGCTTTTGAAAGATTAGTAGAAAGAGTACAAAACTTAGAGGACGCAATCGCAGACTTAAAAGAAGAAAAAGTTGGAGGTGATGATGAGGTTGAAGAAATGTCAGAAGAAGTTGAAGAAAGAGGAACAACTCCTAAGTCTATTAAAACTACAGAAGTAGTTGAGTTCTCAGTAGAAGAATTAAAAGCTGAAAATGATAAGTTAAAAGCTGAGTTAGCAGCACAACCTGCTTCAGCACCTTTAGATACTAATAAATTCAGTTCAGAAAGAAAACCAATGTCTAAAAAAGACTACTCTAAGTTGTCTAAAAGAGAAAGGTTCTTACAAGATTTAAATAAATAATAATTAATAAATAAAAAACAAAAATTATGGCTTTCACTACGACAAGCAACTTTGCAGGAAAGGCAGCAGGATTTTACATCTCAGCAGCTTTAAACCAAGCAAACTCACTAGACTACTTAACTATGATTGAAAACATCAAGTATAAGTCTAACATTCAAAAAATGGCAGGTTCATCTTTAGTAGCAGACGCTACTTGCGACTTTACTGACGCAGGTACTCTTGCATTAACTGAAAATGTACTTGAGCCTAAGAACTTACAAATTAACCTTGACTTATGTAAAGCTACTTTACTTGATTCTTGGGAAGCATTACAAATGAAAGCAGGAGCAGGAGCACCACCACCTGCAAGTTTTGATGATTACGTTATCTCTTATATGGGAGAAATTATCGCTAATGGAGTTGAAGAATCAGTATGGTCAGGAGCTGACGCTACAGGAGGACAATTTGAAGGGTTCTTAACAGCTACTACAGGAGCATTTGCAGTAGATGGTACAGTAAACACTTCAACTGCTTCAGCAGCTTATACAGCAGCTAACATTATTGCTAACTTACAAACTTTAACAGCTGATATGGCAGCTAATATCTCAGCAGTATTGAGAAAAGAAGACTTACATATCTATATGAGTCCTAAGACTTACGCTTTTTATATTTCAGCAGTATCTACTTTAGGATATGTAAACGCTTACAATATGAATGGAGATTATGTTCCTGTATTTGAAGGGTACAAAATTGCTGTTTGTAACGGAATGCCAAATGACCAATTAGTAGCAGCTGAGAAGTCTAACTTATTCTTTGGAACTGACTTATTAAGTGACGCTACAAGAATTACTTTGATGGATATGGCTGCTTTGGATGGTTCTGATAATATGAGATTAGTTGCTCGTTACTCAGGAGGTGTTCAGTTAGGTATCGGAGCTGATATCGTTCACCAATCATAATTAAATAATACGGATGGAGGGGGTAAAACCCTTCCACCCTTAACCTAAAAAAAATAATAAAATGGCTTGTATAGCACTAACAAAAGGTAGGGGTCTTGATTGTTCAAGAACGAGTGGAGGAATCAAATACGTGTATTTCGCAGTTTATGACCAAGTAACATCTATACCACAAACAGCAGGAGAAGTAACTGACATTGAAATGGGAACTGACGTTCTTTATAGATACGCTATGCCTTTAGGTACAGCTAGTCTTTCTGAAA
>Ga0233413_10000222_pt1 | contig 29256 bp, 31 predicted proteins | sample Na_anoxic_6_MG_FD_189019 | JGI IMG/M metagenome (GOLD analysis project Ga0233413, IMG submission 189019) | Seawater microbial communities from Saanich Inlet, British Columbia, Canada - Na_anoxic_6_MG | ecosystem: Environmental > Aquatic > Marine > Inlet | place: Canada: British Columbia...
ATGACAATTAATTGTGCTTCATGGTTTGGTGACACCAGTTATGGCTTCTGCTATGAATTGTATGGTGAAAAAGGCGTGAGTAATATGCCAGAAAAACACTGTGAATCTGAATTTTCAAAGGATGTTTTGGCTGAATATGCACAGTCTAGTTTTGGTTTGCAAGATATTGCCAGACCAATGAGTTGCGATGGGTTAAGGGAGACCTTTGAGTATGTGAAGGAGGGCTTGAAAGGAACAGACAATGTTAAGGAAGAGCCTATGGAAGATGCTAAAGAAGAGCTTTTTTTTAGAATATCGCCAAGTGAATGTGTTGGTGTTGGGGCGTGGGCAGACAAAGGTAGCCCTAGAATTGAGAGTTATACTGGAGAAAACGGAGATTCATATGATTCAAACGAAAGCTGAAGCATTGAAGGTGTTGGAGGTTACTATTGAAGGGATGAACAGTGTGGCTGCACAAGAAGCACTTACTTACCTAAAGACAAGAACTGTTGATACTTCTGTTTTATCAGATGGATTTAACGAGACTAATGTTGTCAGGTGGCAAGAAGGGTCACAGGAGGAGCAGTGATGGGAATGTATACAGAGTTTCACTACAATACAGAATTAAAAAAGGATATTCCAGAACATATTTTGGATATATTGAGGTTTATGACTGGAGATAAAGAGGGTGATCCGACTGAGCTTCCAGATCATCCTTTCTTTAGGACGAAAAGGTGGAGATGGCTCTTGACGCAGGATAGTTACTACTTCAGTGCGGACACACATTCAACCTTAAGGAAGGATTTAATCGCTTGTAAGTATGTGTTATGCATCAGATGTAATGTTAAGAATTACGATGACGAGATTGAACACTTTATAAATTGGATGTATCCATATATTGATAAGTATGATGGAGATTTTCTTGGGTTTTTCAGGTATGAAGAAAATGAAGTGCCAGTGCTTATCCATAAAGGTTGGGATTACAGCAAGAGTTACGATGGTCCACTTGTGGAACCACTGGAGGAGCGCAGTGATGTTGAATAGGATATTTGCAGTTAATAAGAAGAAGAAGATTTCAGATAAGGAAGCATACGAGACTCTCATGAAGTTCAATTGGACTAACTTGAGTAGTGAGGAGAGATCAGAGATTACCAATGGATGTGGACCAATGGACTTTCCTTTCCTTGCAAAGGTTATTCCAGAGCTGATCTTTAATGGAATGTGTTGCCGACACGACCTAAACTACCTGTCGGGTGGGCAAAAGAAGCATCGCAAGTGGGCTGACGGTATGTTCTATGAAACAATGTGCGAAGCTGTTAGGAAACAGACCTACTGGAAGAGAGGTTGGTACTATTTCTGGGCTAAGGTATATGTGACAGGTGTGAGGTGGAAAGGGAAGAAATCATTTGAATTCCGGAAACATCCATTGCTTGCATGGGAAATTAGAGAATTAATAAGAGAGGGGAAGGTATGAGACCAGCACCAAAAGATATTCCAATAATCGCAACATTCACTTACTGTCCATTGGAAACCATAGCAATCTGGAATCCAGTAGACCACAGATGGGTTTATGCAAATCTCCAGAGTGATCTTGACAGAGAGACAGGCAAGTGGTGTGATAATTACTTCGAGAGTTGCTATGCAAGTGAGGACGAACTTACTTCATGGAGACCTTTTGAGAACAAGAAGAAGAAGGTGATACTTAGTCATAAACGAAGAGAGAAGGAGGTTTAGATGCCTTTGTGGGACTTGCAGTGTTTGAGATGCGGATATCAAAAGCCTGACATATTGATTAAACCAAGTGACTTGAAGAGACTACCAACTTGTCCATCGTGTGGCAAGGCAAAACTAGAGAAAAAGCTTCCCATTGTAAACTGTGGGAAGAAGAAAAAAGGCTCGCTTTATAAGTGAGAAATTGCTACCTATATATATAAGGAGGAGAAAATGTACACAAAAGAAGATGTAATGAAAGCAAATGACCTTAAAGATTTTAAGGAATGGGAGCGTGAAATGATGGTTCAGCACTGCCAGAGATATATTGATGAAATAAGTCCATCCATGCAAGAAGCTCTGTTGAATTGCCTAATCCAAAAGAGTTCAACAGGTAAAACAATGAAGATAATGGTTGATGCAGCGGTTATGGTTGCAAATGGTACTGACATTTTCGTTGCAGGGGCAGACAAGTCCAAAGCAGAGCATAACGCAAAGTGCATAAATCGCATGGTTAAGAACATTGTGCCTGAAGGTCATAAGGTTGGGGGTATCAACACTCACGGGAGAGACAGTTCAATTCATCATTATTTTTCATTAGACTAACTTAAACGTAACGTTGACAAAACGAGCAATGGTGATGTAAACTGTATTTACAGTCGTTCTTTAGGTCTTCTGACCTTTTGGGGAGTCTTCTATGGCTCCCTACTGTTTTACTTAAAAGGAGGAGTGTATGTTTACCAGTAATGAGATTTGGGCAATTGATAGAGCGATGGATTCTCCAAGCATTCATCCAAGTGAAATTCGGGTGTTTTCAGATATTCTAAAAAAGATGGAGATTGTGAATGCAAAAGAAGAACGATATCGAGACAATAAAGCGGTGGTTAAGTAAGGCTGATAAGAACTCTCCACTGTATGATCGTATTATTTCTATGATAAGGGATCTGTTGGACTAGGCAGGAGTTGAACCTGCATTTGCACCTTGTCGGTTACAACTGCCACGACGGGATACTTAAATCCTCATGACGGCGACTACCAGTTACGCCACTAGTCCACAAGAAGCACTCATTGGCAACTAATATCAATTGCTGTTAATATTTCGTCACCAATAAGCATTTGGTATTTATCATTTGTAAGACTGAGCAACCGCCCACAACATAAGTATTATGTTACCCAAAAAAGCGTGATTGTCAAATGTGGGTCTCTCCCAAGGACAAACAGCACATGTTCCATGGAGCATCCATACGGATACTCAGTTACTCACGATGTTCGTAAGAGGTAACTTATATATAGTGTATAAAGCAATCCATTAACTAACGTGTTTTTTCTAGCTGTCGGCAATGAGACATTGTATTGTGTTATAAAAAATAATAATGATAGATCAGAAACTCAGGCAAAAATAATATACCACCTAAAAACACCCCTTTCCAAATTCTTTTTTATTTATTTTGTAAGTATCTGATTTAACTATAGGCACTTTTTGGAATGCACATAAAAATGTGCACGATTGTTGAAAACTTTTTTTGTATTTATTTTAACCTTGAAATCATTGAGGATCTCACACGTTAGTTTACATAATCTACATTATTACGAAGTTGCTTGGAAAACAATGTGTGCGTAAAAATTGCATAAACAACTGAATTCATTTATTATTTAACAAGGTGTAAACAAAAGTTTACAGTTTGGTTTATTAACTGTTATAGAGAGAGAGATTATGACATCACGAGACATGAGTTCAATGCGAGCGCAGGGTCACAGTACATCAACAATGGTTACTGCGACTGCTTCATTTTTACGAGACAAAGTGCTATATCGCACAGGTGTGACTTCAGCAACAGACACAACAATCACAAACAAGGATCTTACGGAGACTGAGCAGAGGGTGTTCGTAGGCGTTGAAGCATGTGCGCTTCACGTTATCAACCACTCTGGTGCAACGGTAACTGTGGGCTACACTTTCACACCTACATTTGATGGTGTTGCAGTTGGTACTCCAAAGTCTGGAAGTGTCGCAGCATTGGCAGCTACTCCCGCTTCATCTATCGCAAATCTTGCAACAGATGAAACCAAGTACGCTGATGGTTATACGCTTAATTACACTGCAAGTGCTACTGCTAACATCAGTATCTACTTGGTAAAATTGGGGCAGAGTTAGGAGAGAAGCGACCGCCTAATTCTGCTGACTTACTAAGTTGGACGTATAATAAAAAATTACAATTCGATAGTGATGAATTAGAATCACGAGACAGAAGGATAGCCACCCTTGAACCGGCTAGACTGGTGGAGAGTGCGTGTGCTAGCTGCAACGGTAGTACCAGTAAAATAGTTTGTTCAAATGCCGGTCAAAGTCAAGATGCAAATGGATTTAAATATACATTTTCTATTACAACCAGTTCGGATGTCACAACAGCACAAAGAGTCATTTATCAAGATAAAATTGCGAGTGGATCGGGTGCCTATGCGTCATCTATATTAATTTTTAATGGGTTAATCCATTTCTATTTCACAACAACAGCCGGAGATAACGTCAGTACTGCAATTGTGACAAATACACAATATGATGTTGTCTGTGAATATGATGGAGCCAATATAGTTTTAACATTAAATGGGACGCCAACAAGCAAAGTGCATGGCACTGGAGGGGCACCATTTTCAACTGTAGCAAACTTAATTATAAGCGGAAGAGAGGATGGTACACAGGCGTACAATGGGTGCATATGGAATGTTAAAGCATACGATTCGTTGGATATTATTTTAGCAAGTTACCCTCTCCAAAAATCAACATACGACATCTCAGGCAACGCAAACCACGGCACACCCACAGACATAACTTGGGGAGTGCAGGATAATTATCATTATAACATTACTAAAGGGTTTGGTCATAATGATGTTTTTTATGAAGACTTCGAGGATGGTGTGTCTGGGTGGTATGATTCTGTCTATACATTATCTCAACAAGCAGGTGGTCAAGGTGGATCATCTTATTGTGGTAGATTAGCTGGGCTGGGGGCAGGTGCTTCGAACATTTATTGTAGGTATGACGGGCTTGGTGTTTTAGGGAAAACTTACCGTGTGAGTGGATATTTCAGAGGTGACGGAAATGTTCTCCCAATTGTAACATTCGGTAATGGCACTGCAACAGGGACAAATTCAAACACATGGCAATATTTTACATTTGATGTCGTTCACAACGGTGCTACAAGTTATATACTTTGCACATACACAGACGCAACGTCAAATCCTGCATATTACATTGAGGTGGACAATATAACAATACAAGAAATATACATACCAAGACTAGCAGATGATTCAGGTTATGCAGCAACAGTAAGTGAAGAGCATCCTGCGAAAGAAGGTTGGCACAACGGAGCAGAAACCAAGTGGATACTAGGTGCAACCACCTATGACACTGGAGATTCTGCATGGAATGTAGATGCAGCTGTTCAGGCAGTAGACACAGAACACATTCTGCACAGTTCTTCTACCAATTACGGTATTGCACAGTCATATGATGACATGGTTGCAGAGCAGGGCGAGTATCTGTTTATGGATGTTTCAACAGCTAATCAATATAAGAATGTACTTTTATACAACAACAAGCAGACAGGAACTCTTTCTGTAGGGATACATAATTTTGTTGGGAACAGAGAGAACTTGGTTGTGGACGCAAACGGTGAGTACGTCTATGAAGATGATGCACCAAACGATTATCCAGTGTGGGAGGAATAATAATGGTAACTTTAAAAGCGGCACTGGCTAACAGTGCGAATGTGGGAGATATAGTCGGAACAGGTAATTTTACAGGAAAAAAAACGTTTATTCATTTTACAACAACATTGTCAGAATTTTTTGACTAGGAGGATACTATGGTAACTTTAAGTGCAGCATTGCAAAAGGCATCGAATACTCCTGATGGGATTATTACTGGTGATGCTACAAACAATGTGGATATAGATAAAACGCTAGGTAAAAGATATCACGGGTCATCCGTGGTGTTCAAGGATATGATAGGTGATTTATTTGGGAAAAAGCTATTATCTACATCGGGTAAAGTCGACTACGACTTTGAAAATAATTGTATAGATTTTGCATCAGGTGGAAGCATCGGAACTGCGAACGATAGGATTGGAGCAAACGTGGAAATAAACCATGAAATGATGGTAGGAAATTCAGTGACTTTCTCACCTCATGACCATTGGTTTCAAAAAATTGTCAGCACTGACCCAGATGTTCTTGACACAACAGCCTACGAGCTTACTATTAGGTGGCGACTGGTTAGAAATGGGTATGGAATAGACCTAACCACTCCTGTTTGGAGTACAATCACCATAACCAGTGGTACCGACAACGTCGAGGATAACACACACGCAAACGGCAAAGAGTATATGGGACAATTAACTCTAGCCTCAAGCGATATCACAATAGATTGTGCCATTTCAGATACATTTCAATTCCAAATCGCTAGAACGGATAGCTTGGGAGGAACGCTTAAGGTGTTCTTCTTTGATATCCACGGTGCAGTAGACAGTGATGGTAGCGATGAAATAGAAACTAAAACATAAAGGAGGGGAATATGGGACGGATAATGGTAGATAAATATACCGCTCAAGATGTAATTGATTGGTATAACGCAGGAATTGAGGTGTCGTATAGAATGAAGGATGGTAATTCTTTGTTCTTTAAGACCACGATTGCGAAACTTAAGACTAAGGTTAAGAAAACTAAAGACAAGGAGTTTGTGCTTGGTGATGGACCTGAGAAAACATTTGAAGAGTATTCAGATGTGTTAATCGATACGTCAAATAAAAGGCATATCAAGGTTGGAACTAAGGATAATAAATTCCGAAAAGAGCAGATTGTTTCTCATAAAGAGTTCCATGCCTACGCACAGGAATTTGGTATCAGTAACCTGAAACTCAAGTCTGAAATTAATATTAAGGAAGTGGAGATAGATACAATAATAGATTCTGAGAAAACAAAAGATTAGGAGGACAGGATGGCTAGAAAGAACGACTTGGGTAAATTTACAGCAATATTGTTGTCATGTGTGAGCATTGTGTTTGCTGGTGGTGTAGCCTTCGGGCAGATTCAGACAAACGAACGTGATATATGCGATATCAAGACATCAATTGCTAAGATTGCAGACTACATCATCAAAGCGGACAAAGACCGTTGTTTCGCTGTCAAAAAGGAGGAAGAGTATGCCAAAAAAAGAAAAGGTAAAAGTAAAAGTGACGGTTAAACCTAAGAAGAAAAGAGTTCTTCCAAAGGTGAAGTCAGATAAAGCCATCGGTGGGATGGTTGTGAGTAAGAAATCAAAGACGGCAAGCCGTAGGGGTTAGTTATGGGAGTTGAAGTAAACGGACAAAGTTCAGCTTTGGCGATAGATTTACAGTCATCTGCTGAGGTTGATTGTGTGGTGACAAATACAGGGTCAGCTACAGAAGCAATCACGTTAGTTAATATTTTGGCAGGTCTTGAGTGGTCTGATGATAGTGGTGCAAACTGGAATACTGGAAATGATAGTTTTAGTTTAGCGGGTATCCCTACGGACTATATTGGGTATTGGGATTTTGATGGGGATGCTAACGATGATACAGGTAATTATAATGGTTTTGTCTCTGGTGCAACACTCACAACCAACAGAAATTATAAGGCTAACAGTGCATATAATTTTGACGGAATCAATGATATAATTTATTTCACCAATCTTGCGATAACATCTGTTAATAAGTTCAGCTTTGCAGCATGGGTAAATCTTACATCTGCTATGACTGCAAATAATGCAATATTTAGGCGAGGAAGAAACACGACCGATGCTCTAGGTATGATGGTTAACAACGGTAACAAGTTGGATGTTATTATTGGATCCCACAATGGGGGCACATTCATTAATTATAACTCCTCAACTGCTTTAAGTTATGGCGTATGGCATCACGTAGCATTTACGTATGATGGGGACACAGGGAATCTAAAAGTATATATTGATGGTGCCCTAGACAACAGCGTAACTCTCACAACCTTAACTAACTTTATTGTACCTTACACAGGTCACATTTATGATTCTATTGGCGCAAACTATAATCAAGGTACGTCATATTGGTCTGAGTTTTTTAATGGGAAAATTGACGAAGTATACATGTACACTAATATTTTAACATTGACTGAGATAGAACGGATGGCGGATTTAGGTGTTATTACATCAAAAACCTACAAACTCCGCCACGATTCAAAAAAAATATCAACAACCAGTGTCGCAACAACTATAAGTTTAGCAGGAACCAACACAGTAACGGTGACGCCCACAGTCGACTCAGTTGAAGCATTAGATTTATTAACGTCAAGTGATTACATTCTTATTGAAAACACTACATCGTCACCAGTTTCAATAAACATTAGTAAGGTTGGAGGAGTTGAATATTCAACAGATGGAGGCTCAAGCTATAACTCTGCTGCTGCGGAGACAGGAGTGTCAATTCCTGCAAATAGTTCAATCACTAGGTACTATAGGCACGATAGTGATTCGTCAGAAATCTCTATCCCACCAACATTAACCTATGATGGAACCTATGATGTTGAGTTGAGTGTTGATATCAAACCTAGTTTTGCTTTTCCGTCAATAATATTCGGCTCAAGCTCATCTACCATAAGTGTTGTTATTGATAACACTGGAGACTCCACACTAAATATAGGAGTGACTGCTCCAACTAACTTCAAAATCAAACCCACAGGTGGTAGCACTTGGTACTCAAGCCTTGGAACGGCTATATCTGTAGGAAGCACTTACGATTTAGATTACGGATTTGTACCGTTGTCAACTGGCACAAAGTCTGGCGATTCAGTCATCGACTATGGTGTTCCAACGCTTGATGTTGGTTTGTCGGGGACAGCATTGTCATCCTCGATTGCAACACCGATAGTGGTGGATTTTGGCAGAGTGGAAAACAACGCTCAGTCAAGTGCGAAGACAGTTGTGCTAACAAATGGGTATGCTTCGGATGCTGACGCAATAGTGATGACTCCAGAGGGCTTCCTAGTTAGGGAGTCTGGTGTAGGAAGCTATACTTCATCACTTGAGGTTACTGTTTCTGCATCTAGCACACTAGACTTAGATGTTGTTGCCTACCCTGTAAGGCTTGGAACTATAAGGGAGAACATGTTGGCGCAACTCAACGGACAGGAGACAATTGTTTATTTAATAGCGGAGAGTGTTATGAGTGAATATATGACAATAAAAGTAGAGGACGATGGCATCGAGGTCGGAAGACTTGAAAAGAATGTCATCATTCTTCATAGAGAGAAGTTAATAAATACGGAGACAGATCGTGAGATTGTGAACGAGACTCCAACAACAGAAACTAGAATAATCACTCCTCCAACAGGAACAAATGCTCTACTTATATATAGTAAGTGGAGTGACCCTGATGAATATTGGAGATTGAGGGTTGCAGATATCTCAACAACAGCACTTGCAAATCAGAGTAGTAACACTTCGTATTTCTCTCTAGCAAGCACAACTATGAGTGAGGGGTCTCGAATGTGGTACAAGGATGACTCTATTCCAACTGATTTTGATTTTTTCGACAGAGATATTCCTCCATATTTTGATGTTAGTCCACTTTATGGATACAGGACAATTGATGTTGCAGACGATGAGTATTTAAAAATCACAACTGCTTTAGATACAACTGATGAGACATTTTATCCATTCACTGTGACATCACTGGATACACCTCATTTACTTGCTTACATCCCGATAGTTTTTGGTGACAGGATTCTTGTACAGGTAGATAAGACTGATAAGGAATTTGAAATAATCTGCTTGAAGGAGGTATGACATGTATTCAATAAAGTTAGAGTTGGCAGATGAGTTGTTGTTTAAGTTTGATATGGGATATACAACTTCACGCTCCGAGTACGATTCAGCGATGATCGAAGATGAAGGTGAAGAACATGTTTTCATCATCTCAACTACTCAAACAGAGACAGAGTTTGCTAGGGTAAATGCGCCCAATAGCAGATTTGATTCTGTTACTGTGAGCGATGTAACTAAGTACGATTATGACTACATCACTGATGGATATGATGATACAAACAGCTTGATAGTTCCTGCGGGATTGAACTATGAAGCCGATGCATTTAACTATATTCCATCAGACAATGCTACTTACGGGAACAATAAAACTTTCTACTCAGTCCAGAACGCAAAGCCGAATACAGACCTATTCTGCGTTATAGTTGGACCAGAGTATTAAGTGAAAGGGGAGGACACAAATGATAACAGTTAGAAAGAGATGTCAAGATGCTCTTATCAAGTTTGCAGATATGCATGTTATCTCAGCGATGAGTGTGTGCATAAAGGAAGGGATAGATGCTGAGAAGTATTTAAACAAGCTTGCAGAGATGGCAGAGATAGAAGATGAAGATGGTGACTTTGGTCAGGCGGTTAAAGCTGCGACTGAAGGATATAAGCTTTCTGGAAGCAACAAGCATGATGAGGTTCGGGGTGGAAGAATCCCTACTGGGGGGCTTGAATGAGTTTTAGTGGCGAACCAGAATTAATAAAGAATTTAGAGATGATAAGCCAGAGAGTTATGGACACTGGCATCAAGTCTGTCCTCCCTTCGTCGGCAACGATGACTAAAGCAATTGTTGCCATGCACAAGGCAGCAACTAAAAAGGCTAAGAAGGATGGTCGTCCCCCTTGGTCGGAAGCATCTGTTGCCGACTTTTACTATAGAAGAGAAATAGGTAAGATTCTTAAAGAGGATCTTATCTGGCTCAGTAAGTGGTGCTTTGACATGGCAGGTCAGACATCATGGATGGAAGAGTGTCATAGGGTTGCACATAAGTTCTTCAAGGAAGGAGAAAGTGCATTACCTAAGAAGTACAAGGACGCTGTGGGTCAGGGGGCATTCTTTCGTTATGTGAAGGATGCTCCTATCCGTGGAGTTGAGATGCCACGTGGAGTTGGTAAGACATTTACATTCTCTGCTCTCCAGGCATTGCAGGAAGTGATTAAAGATCCTACTAAGAAATGGTTGGTTGGTCACTCAGATAAACTCAAGGCACAGAAGAACCTTGTATCTATCAAGAACACAATGACCAATCCTTACTTGATCTTGATCTTCCCAGAACTTTTCCATGATGATCTGCAAGGATTCAAGAAGGCAGGTGGTCAGGTCACGAGCGAAAAGATAAACATTGTGTTTAACGAGATAGATGAGAATGGTGATTATATCAACTATAGACCAGAAGCGACTTTCACAGTAGCATCACCACAGATTGATAGAACTGGGTTTCACGTTGATGGAATCTTTGCGGATGACTGGGTTACTGATGAGACAAGTAAGTCTGAAGAAGCAACTGACAAGCTGTACGAATATTATCAGGGACTATTTGGACTTCAACAACTTGGTCAAACATTCCTGATATTTATTACCGGTACTGAGTGGTGGGAAAACAATCTGTATACTAAACTCAAAGCCGAAGATCAGTATGTAAGTTGGTTCCAAATGCCTGCTAAGTGGGAAGATAGTAAGGGTAAAGACAGGAGACTATCACGTCACCATACAAACAAATACCTTGACTTCAACAAGGCTATGATGAAGAAGAATTACGAACCTCAGATGCTTATGATTCCAAGATCTCACGATGAGAATCTTAACCTTGTGAGCGACGAGAATGACATGCTGTTTGCATGGCATGGTGAAGAAGATGTGCCAAGCGGTGTTCCAACTGCCATGTTCAATAAGGAAAACTTAAAAGAATCAGGTTGTATTGTAAGTAGTCTCGATCCATCTTATTCAAACAAGAATAAGTCAAAAGGTACGGATTGTTCAACCGCAACTCTAATAACTGGAGTAATTGCAGGTAGTTACAATTCTGACAAAGTGTTGTACGTTTACGATGTATGGCAAAAACTTGGCTGGGATCTGGACAGCATGGATCAAAGTCAACAAGCTTTAAACCAAATGTATCAGACCTACTCAAATAATATATCTCAGGAAGAAATAGACTGGACTGTTTGCGACTCGCAAGGAACTCAGAAAGCGACTGTTCAGGATTATTTCTATAAGCTGAAGAACAACATCAAACCTTCTCTCCAGTGTAGTTTTCATGAGAAGGGAAGCCTTATGTCCACGAAGGGCAAGGTCGAAAAGGCAACATTTGTTCTTCAAGAGAAATTCAACAATGGGCAGATCAAGATTCACTGGAGTCTCAAGCCTGCAATAGATCAGATTATGCGTAGGAATAGCGGATTCGATGTGTTAGACGTTCTCATTCAGTTATGCTTACCTGCAAATATAGACTGGAATGTTGCTCATGCAATGTTCTGTCATAAGAACAGAAACAATATGTACGAGATGAGACGGAAGAAGAAGCGTAAACCTATGAAAAGTGTATCCAATTATTAGGAGGTAGATATGTCAGAAGACATGCTTAAGCTGTATCGAGAAAGATTAGCTGAAGGAGAGAGGAGATTCCAGAAAAAGTACAATGCGATAGCTGCAAGTCGCCAGAGTTATCAACAGTTTATTCCAGATGAAGCTCTTGATGTTGAATCAAGCGCAGGGTACTCATGGGTTGGTGAAGATGGGGAAGAAGAAGTTCCTGCAAACACATCACAGTATCACTACCCTATCCATAGAGCGATTAGCAGGACTATGATTGAAAACCTAACTGCCAACAGTCCAAGGTATGAGGTTGAATCAAATGATGTTATTGGATCTATTGCGAAGAAGCATATGGAGCAGGAGTTCAAGAAGGTTCTTGCCAAGGAGAATATTAAACTTAAACAGAATATCGCTTACTTCCATGCAACGGAAGGAACTGTTGTGTCTCAAACAACAACAAAAATGCTGACTGAGACAATCATCATGCCTAATGGAGAGGATAAGGTTCTTCCTCAAGGCAGAACTATAGATATGATAATCTATGATCCGATGATGGTTATTCCTGATTACGATGCATCACCTTCAGATCCAATGGGAACTTCAAAGTTCATCATTGTAACAATTGGAAGATTCTCTCCACTACATATTAAAGAACATTATGGTGTTGAGATAAAAGCTGGTGGTACTGGAACAGGCTCAGAGATGGACATGAGACAATACAACGCCCAGCAAGATTCGGGTAAAGAGTCAGACGGTTTATTTCCAGTGAGGGAATACTACTTAACAGATGGTTACAGACGAACAATTATCAATGATGAAGTGATGCTTAAGCCTGTTGTGAATGAGAATGGAATAAAGAATAGAATACCAATCAATATCTGCCAGACCAACTTTGATCCTGACTGTATCTTTGGTGTACCTATATATTCAGATGTAGCTCCATCTGCGGAAATGATGAGTGCTGCAATGAATCAAATCTGCGACAATACATCAAGGAATAACAATGCTCCTTTCATAGCTCCAAAGAACTCGGGGCTTGATGGACTGACGATGAATGACCATAACCCCAATGAAGTTATAGCATTTGACTTCCTTGCAGCAGGACTTGGCGGACAGGCAAGTGGTTTCGATATTAGAAAGATGATAACCAAACTTAACTTTCCAGAGGTCACACAGGGAGCAATGTTTCAGTTTGAAGAAGCAAGGAATGCGATCTTCTACGTGATGGGAGTTGATCCTACTGACTTTGGTATCCAAGAGAAGCAGATCAGAACAAATGATGTTGCAGGAATGATTGGTGAAGCATCAACCAAGTCAACATCTGATTTCATTATGAGACTGGAAGCAGGTCACATCAATCCAACAACTGCGGATATGCAAAGGATTATGGGGATCTACTTTGATGACTTTAAGTTCCCAGAAGAGGTGACTCAGGAAATGGTTCTCAGCATGAAGTCTCTCAGAGTTGTTGCAGGATCATATCTTGCTGAGGATAGAATGACAAGGCTTGGTAAGCTGCAAGTTCTTCTCCAGAGAGCAATTGCTAATCCTCAAGCATACAAACACAGAGATCTGGAAGCAGCACTTATTGATTCTCTCGGAGTAGGGACACCTGAGGAATGGCTGAAGACTGCTGAAGAAATAGCAGCACAAATGAAAGCACAACAAGAAATGCAAGCACAAGCTATGGAAGGAGGTCAAGGTGGACAGTAAAAAAAAGAAGGAGGTGTTGAGAGATGCTATTCTTGCTTATTCTCATGCTAACAATATGCCTATGGATATTGGCAAGAGATCGTGGTTAGACCACTTAAACGGTGTGAAGGAATCTGATAAGATCATCAACTATCTGAACACTCAGATCGCTTTCACCAAGAGAATAATCGATGGATTACTAGGCGAAAACAGCAATTTGCCAATGAAATCAAATATATTTGCATGTGACATAGATGCTATTATGGAAGAATTGTTGAAAAAAGTGTAAACTTTAGTTATCATAGAAAGAGGGAGGGTGCAAAATTTTGCACTGTTTGTTTAAATAAAAGGAGGACGACATGACAGACGGAACAAACTTGAACGTAAACAACGATGTTAATGAATGGGCAAGAAAGAGGATGGAAGCAGAACAGAAAGTGGAGCAGAGAAAGGAAACACTTGATTCTCACATGAAAAACGAAAGCTTCAAATACCTCTATGATAATGGAATGAAGGATTTGTTGGAGAGTGATCCAACTATTCTTGACAACGAGACAGCAACAAAGATGGCTATGCAGTCAGCACAAGCAAAAATCCAACTCGCTGAAGCAACAGCTAAGGCAACATCAGCAACAGAAGTGAAACAGGAAAACACGCCAACACAGAGCGCAGGTTCAGGACCTGCAACACAGAGCGCAGGAGCCGCACCTGCGAAAGACCCTTATGATGAGCCAATTAAAAACTTTAAGGACATTGACACCTCACGGTTCAAAAACCTTTCCGAGCAAGGGGAATTGGCAGCAGAAATGTTGAAATTAGATTAAACAAAGGAGATTATTATGGTTAGAATTTTAAGTGCAGGATCACCGAGTTCAGGATTTATGAACTACAAAACGATGGATGGTGACGAAACTGTCGTACGAATGGTATTGGAAAAATCTTGGGGAAACGTTGAAAACAGGAGCGAGTCTTACAAGCTTCTTTCAGCAATCTCAGGATGGAATGCAACAACTAGATCAAAGAAACCTCAGTGGGTTATCGGAGATAGTGAGAGCGACACTGTTGTCCTCAACGCTGGGTTCATTCTACCGGCAGCCGATGGATCAACTGTTACAGTTGCTTTGACATCTGACTATGCGTACATTCCAACGAATCAGCTCCTTCATGTCTATGAAGATCTAGGAGCAAGCGGAATAGCACAGGCTATCATTAGATACAAAGATGGTGGTGGATCTGACTCAAGAAGGATTTTCCTTCAGAACAGCACTGCAACAGCCGAAGCTAACAGAACTTTCACAGCTGGCGCAACAGTAACAATCCTTCCGAACTCATCTCCTTTTGATGGTAGCATTGGAACAGGTATCGAGCTTGCTCCTAAGTATCTCCACAATGCGATGATGAGACAGCGTGAAAGCGTTGAAATCGGAACTCACACACATTCAGATGACATGTATGCAGATGTTACACTTGCGAAACAGGCACAGGAAAAATTGTTTGCTTTGATGAAAAGAAAAAACAAATGGTTGTATATGTCAGGAAACATGAAAATTGCTGAAACAAACTTCTCTGACTCTGGTATTTCAGGTGGATTTGATAACTTCTACAGACCAGATGGGACAGCTTTGAAAGATGCATTCGGTAATGACTTGACAGGACTTACTGGCGTTAAAAAACTCACTACTGCGACTGGGCTAAACTCTGACACTCTTGACGAGTGGATGATTGATTTCACAGAATTTGGTGGAGACGAGAAAATACTTTTCGCAAGACCAAATGTTATCAATAAGTTTATCCAAATGGGTAAAAGAGAGTCCATCCTCAATAAGGACGATGTATTTACTATTCCTGGCAACGTAAACTACATGGCAAAAATGCAGAGCGTTGATACTGCTTATGGTAAAATCTGGTTGTGTCCTGACCGTGGAGCCAATGGCATCAATAAGTACATCACAGATGGAACACTTAGCATGAACAGTCAGGACTGGGGCGTTATGGTTGATCCTAAACACACAAAAATCCTCACAAACGATGTTCCTAATGGAAAGGTCAATAAAGGTGTTCAGAGCATGAAACTCCTTCCTGTTGACACTACAAACAACAACAACTCAATTAATAGATCAGAGTGGGATTGCACAGATACACTCATGATTAAAGATCCTAGAGTTGGTGGTTACATTGGATTTGGCGCAAGCTAGGAGGTAGTTATGACTTTACATGCAACACAGGCAAGCTTTGTGCTTGGAAGAGGGGCGACCGTCAACAGCGTTGTTTTCGGAACTCCAACAACTGAATCATCTGGGATGAGATCAGTTCACGTTGATCTTTATGATTTCGAGAACAATAAGCTGACTCAAGATGTTGTCCTTACGATATACCTTGCGACAAGTGCAGGTATTTTCGATGCAGGAACCACAGCAACAGCAATCACATCAGGTGGCAACGGTCTCTTTATAGGGGATATTATAACTAAATCGATGAGTTTAGTTCAGGTTGTGAATGGCGAGCTTGATTTAGATATCACTGACTTGGAAGGTGATGAATCTCTATATCTTACAATCGTTTCTCAACTTGGAGAAAAGTTTATATCAGACGGAATTGCTTTCGCAGCAGGTTAAGTTTACTTTCGGGAGGGCTTCGGCTCTCCCACTTTTAGGAGGGCAATCGAATGTCTTTATCATTTAACGAGTTCTTCAACAACCTTGACTGGGTCTTGAGTCAAGAGATAGAGGAGGGCGATTACGGTGAGGATGCCGATAAGTATCGTATACTCCCGATCGCCGCTGCAAAGAAAACCTTAAACCAAATAATGCTAGACCTCATGAGAGAGAATCAGGCTAAGTTTCAAGCAGAGTACAAATACATTTTCAATTCAGATATGGGTTTGTGGAAAGCTCCTGCTAATATATATGCTGTTATTTCAGGGAAAGCATACAGCGACAGTAAATTGGAAATAATTAGGGATAGTTCTTTTATCGGCTCCAAGATTAGGGCAGTCTCAGATAAAAACATATTGAACACAGACGGTTGGACTAAGGGTGACACTCTTGAACTAATCGTTATTGAAAAGCCAAGTCCGATCATTGAGGTGTCAGATCTGATAGACCATAGGTTTGATGACTTCATAGAACTTCTTGAGCTTGAAGTTAAGGAGAGAGCGTATGGAAATACAGGAGAAGCTTTCTCAGATGTTGATTTAAGGAATAAACAAAAGCAAAGACAGCAGTGGGCAATGGCAAACACAACTGTCAAAACCAAAGGGCTTAGAAAGTTCAGAGGTAAACCTTACGGTAGAAGGAGGTAAGGATGGCAAAAGGTGGGATAATCAATGAACTGTCACGGTTGATATCAAGACCAAAAGTTACTTTCGAGAAGGGACTTATTGATGTTGATAGAGATGCGATCAATGGCTATGTCTCAAAGCTTGAGAACATGGAAATTGACAACTCAGCAGTGGTAAAGCGCAAAGGCTCCATCGTTATGAACGACAATGAGCAGGCGAAAAGATGGATGCTGTTAGAGGAGATTAACATAAGTGGGAGTAGAATGCTTCTATGTGTTGATGCAAAGAAATACTGTTACGTAATCTCAGACACATACCCTGGACTCAATATAAAGCTTTGTGTCGATGGGGCTGATCCAATATTCACAGATGGAGGTGGCGCACCTTCATTCCATATGCAATTCAAAACAGGAACTAAATTCTGGTTATTGGATACAGGCGCATTCTATATCGTGGTAAGCGATACAGGTGAAGCTTATAGAATAAGAAGGGATGGAGTTGTAAGATTCTCCTCTGGAAGAAACTATGATGATCCAACTACTTCAACAGATGTTGAGAATAACATCACTGCTTCCAGAAGTTCCAGAGATATACAATGTTGGGCAAATATAATCACTGCAACCAATGAAGATTGCAGAGGTGCTTTCTCTGCTGACATTGAAGATCCAAGGCTTGAAGAAGTACGTGGGGATATGAGATTCGCATACATGAATGATGCAGGAGTAATATCCAAGTTCTCAGACATCTCTTCATACCCAACATATGCTAAGAGAGTTTTCTCTCCCCTACCATTGGTTTCAATGCAGACTAACAAGATTGTCACCGAATCCTTAGATGATGATGACATAAGCTACATCACTGTAGATAACGGTGTTTACACAATAAGCGATACTTTCACACCTACAGACGACATTAAATCGGTAAAGGCATTTATTGTTCACGTTTCGGGTTCTGTTGAAGATTGGGAGTGGCGAACTGCCGGAGCAACACCAATGTGGGGTAATCGACCAACTCTTGCAAGACGAGATGCTGGCGAAACAACAAATATAGTTGTTGAAGAAATTCCTAATGGAACATGGCTAGTTATCCCGAAGCTTCAAGGATCAAGTGATACTGCCTGTTTGGAGAACACCAAGGGATTTGTGAAGATAAAAAATGCAAGCGTTGCAGATTATATTGGCTTTCAAGATTTCACAACATCCATAACCTCAACCATAAGCAGACAAACAACTGGCGACTATGATGGATCGATGTATCGAGATGTGCATTACGAAGCATTCCAAGCATCACAACATGGGAATCTGGGAGCCAAGAAGTCTTTTCAGGCAACAAATTACAATGTTATGTATGAAGATCTTTATGATTGGCAGATGTATAAGTTTGAGACATCTGAAGAGTTTGAAGCTCTTTTCGATGATGAGAATACATGCATTGCTAATATGACCATTTCAACAAGCTCTCAGGACTACAGTGATTGGGATCCTAGCCATGGCACATATGCCAACATGAATCTATTGAATAGATTTTTTGGAGTAGTCGGAACATGTGAGGTTGAGTTGGTTGAGTCAAGCACTTCTGGCATAAGCTATGACCTGCCATCTGTTTCTGTAGCAATTAGCGGAACTGCTTCAGATGTATTAGTTAAAGCTGTAAATAAAGAGGGGAACCACTGGAGCCTTGAGACAACAACCTTCTCAGACGAAGTTGCAAACAACGGTTTTGATATGGCTAGGCTGTCATTTACTGAATCAAAAACAGCGTTACTGTCAGTTCCAGACGATGACACAGCGATAGTTCTGGATGAACAGCTGAAGAGAAGAAGGCTTGTTGTGTGGAATGATGGTAAAGTGATATCAATAGCTCAAAAGGGATATGGTCACCTTGGAACATATGCACTTGATTTCATTTACGGATCGACAGTGTCAAGCTCTGTTTCTGGGAATACAAACTTTGCAGACGCAACTTATCCCGTTGTATTCAATAGCTCGGATCAGTCTCAGCCGTACATGTCAAATCTGGTTAGGAAGATAACATGTCCTGTGACGTGGTCAAAGAATAAAAACATAACAAGTTTTCCACATAAGATACCATCATTCCAAGCACTCATCACAGCAGCGGAACATATAGTCTTCAACTCTGGGAAAGTATTTGTTGTTCAGGGTAACAGATTGTGGATTGGAAATGAGGGATTAGTCCTCACGAACCCAGTTGAGATTGATTCAACCATCGAACATATGACTGCAATCTACGATGGCGTTATGCTTTTTACAGAAAAAGGAATAAGCAGAGTCAACGGTGAAGGGAAGCTTTTTAAGTCAGCAACAAGGAGAGCTAAAAAGGTAATAAGTTCAGGTGAGCAAGCATTTTTTGTTGATGATAAAGGAATGGTTGTCAGGGGCAAGCTTATGTTCTCAGAGAACAACGTACCTTTCCTTAAATTTGATGAGATATCTGAAGCAATTCAGAATATTGAGTTTGGAGATGATCCTGAAATGACCTTTTTTGACGACATGCTTTTTATCAGTGATGGTGAAAATGTCTACAGATTCAACAACAGCTTGAGCATCTGGGATAAACACATAGCATATGAGAAGAAGATTAGAAAGTTAAGTCATTACAGAGGAAACTTAGTTACATTCATTTATGATAATCCAGATAGGTTCAACTCGTTTTACATAGCACCAGTAGCAGGAGGGTCTGACTAATGACAGCAAGATATGATTTACTAGTAGAATCCTTTGGGTATAGAGACTTCTGTGAGCAGGGGTTAGACTACATTGATACATATGTTTATGTTGGCTCTGGTGGCAACTACGCATTTGATGCAGACACTCAGACTTTTTCAGCTGGAACAACTCACAATCTTGAGACTAGGGATATTTGGACATACGAGAACGGAATAGAGTATGAGTCATACTTTGACACAATCAATGTTATTTTTAACACAGAGGAAATCAAAGATAAAAACATAAAGGCACACGTGATTGCATCTGTAAGCAGGGCGCAGATCGAAAGTAATTTTGCATCAGATGGGAATTATGTTTTCTCAGATAACTTTATGCTTAAGAGTCTTGGGCAGAGTGGAGAGACTGGATCTTTCGCAAACACAACTGTTAGATATAGAGGATCTAAGCCATCTGTGCAGAATGATATTAGAACAGGTCAAAGAAACAGTAAGTCAATTAAGTTTCGTATAAAAACAAAACTCGGCTATGAAGATGACATCGCCATTTACTATATGTCAATCCTGCCAACTGGACTAATATTTAATGGAGGATTTGATGCCTAAAATATCCAAACCAACATTGACGGTATCGAAGGAAGATATCAACACAGCAATGAAAAGACTCATGGGTTTAACTCAGGGATATATTGATTCAGAGAACCTGATGGAGTCAGAAGCTAATCAACTTAAATATCCTGCTGAAAAGATTATAGATTATCCTTCTTCAGTAAAACCTATCGATGCTGATAAGTTCATATGTGCTGATGACGAAGATACAATGTCCACAATCGAGTCTCTTTACACAAAACTTGAAGCCAATAGAGACTACACAGTACTTCAAGCGACAGAGTCATTTAGCTTTATCGGAGGTGTTGAGAAAGCTACGAAGCATAGAGTTTCAGGATCGCTGTTTCTTTACGAGAGCGATCAGAAGTCTGCTGATAGACCTTTAGAAGAGTACGGAGGGAACGGCATTGTCATACCAAAACATCCAAGTGTTGTTCCTGTTCTGGATGACAACGGAAGGATGCTTTATGTTGCGTTTGTTAGGTGTAAACAAAACTTGAAAGCAGGGTGTGAAGTATTCGTTACTGTCGGAGAGCCATCTATAAGTGCTGATTTTATAGAGTTCCCAGTAAGCAAAGAGTTCACCTTAGCTAGTGATCCTTGGACAGAAGGTAAACATATGGATTTATTTATAGATGTAGAGATTCTTTGCGAGGTACTACCATGATGAAGTTAGGAACACAGGATGCCTTTAATAAAACCCTGTACGATCAAATAAATAAACTTGCTGACAAAATACAGAGTGGCATATCTCCAGATAACTTTCTGTATATAACTGATGATTTAATCGACACACTTAAGCGTGTTGAGAAATATGAGAATGAGAACATACCTTACGATTCAAATGCCACAATCAACTCCTATCAAGTTAGGGAGTTGAAGCAAGTTATCAGGTACTTGAAATCAATGAGGACAGAGCTTTACACTGAAGATGTGAATATGCGCCTTGAGCATCAATCAACTCAGTTCAGGGCACCAGAAGGATACTCTGCACACAAGTCATTTTTAAGCATGAAATATACTTATGCTAGATTTAAATCAAATGCAGGAGAGGAAACAGATGAAGGTCTCCGTAAAACCATCTCTGGTCCGAATGTGGAGGTTCACAGATATGTGGATGGTGTATCATTCGGTGCAGATCCAGATGACTTTGTAAGGCTTTACGGAACTTTATATTTCTGGAGGTACAAATGAGATTACGCAAAGGCGATACTATTACAGCTGACATGCTCAATGAGTTCTTTCTGGATCTATACACTAAGATTAATCAGATGACTCCAGACCAGATTGAAGTACTGACAACAGGGCAGTTCATCACAAACAAAGAAAGCGATGAGCTATTTAACAGATACACAAATCAAATCCACATTACCAACACTGCTGACACTCTGCTGTGTGAGTTAGCGAAAGATATCAATAATTTAACATAGGGGGATAGCATGGCTTTATCACAAGATGAACAAAGAAATACCAGCCTTGCGTTGCAAGCAGGAGGTACTGCTGTAGGGAGTATCTGGGGTCCAGCTGGAGCAGTTGTTGGTGGCGCAGTAGGAAATGTTGCTGCACAGGGTGTAAATCTTTTATTTGGTGAACAGGATCAAGTGAAAGGACCTTCTGGTCAGCAGAGATCTTTAGCTGCTATGGCAATGGAGCAAGCACAAAGAACATCAGAACTTCGTGGAATCTCACAACAACAAGCAGCACGAATGGCAGAGACAGGTGCTATTCAAGGTAGGCAGCTTCTTCAAATGATGAATGCACTTGAGTTTCAGAATCTATCCGCACTTGAAAAGGATGTTCTCTCTGAAAATATTGTTGAAAAAACAAGAGCAAGGCAGGTTGAAGTATCAAGAGCTATCTCCACTGCTGATGTTGATGCCACATCAAGAAGTCTATCCGAAGCGAGACAAGCAACACAAGCTGCTGCTGCACAAGCTGCACAGATCAGAGCGCAGGAAGTGGCACAGGAGAAAGAGCAAAAAAGAGTCCAAGCTGTTGCTGAAGAGAACTTTATCAAAGCAGTTGGTCAGACCACTGAAGCTGCTGCTAAGTTTGCAGCACATATGGATAAAAAGAAGAAAGACAAGGACGATGAAGAGAGGAGATCTGGACAGACTGGATTAGTTGGAGCATTAGGTGGATCTCAATCTCCCGTATTTGCTCAAGGCACTGGAATACTTGATGACCCTGCACTGTCAGGCATAGGAGAGATCTCCGATCCAACTTTGGCATCTATGAACTCGGTGATGAGTCAAGATGTATCATCCTTCCTATCTGGATTGGACGGGTTTGATTTTGATAATGACTTTTTAGGAGTAGTATAATGGTTAAAGGAACACAAAAATCTGGAATTAAAAGTCCTGACCAGGTCCTTCAAAAAGGTGATCCATTTCTGGAGACAGAGAAAGGACAGGAACGCAAGGCTGGCGATGTTCTGCCGTCAGCAGAAATGCTACCTCCGACTGCTCCAGAGAATGCACCTATTATTGAGACAGACGGTGTCATTGGTGGAGGTGGAGCTGCAAGTGCTTCAGCTGCACTTAAAGCTGCTGCTTCCGGAAAGATAAGGACAGGCGCAAAGCCTGACGAGAAGAAAGATGTTAAAGAGCCTGAAGCAGCCAAGAAGGTTGAGAAGGAGAAGGCTGACAAGGCTGCAAAAGAGACAGCTGAAAAGATAGGAAAGGTTGCTGTAACTAAGGCTGAAATGCAGAAAGAAAAAAATGAAATGATGAAGGCGGAAAACGAAAGCATTAAGCTTCAGATTGAGCAAGCTGAATTGAAGCAGAAAGCCAAGATGACCAAGACCACAATTTTAGAATCTGAAAAAAGCAATGTTGCTAGAATGAGATATGTTACCGATCCAAGGACAGACCCTATGGTTGATTACAACACTAGAGTTGATACTGCTAGAGAGAAGATCAAAGAAGCATTTCAGGAAGGAGCCACAAAGATATCCGATGTAATGCCCGACAAGCCAGAACTTCAAAGTGAGGAGATCAATGAGAACCAAGCAATGATAACACTTGCTATGCAAAGCATGACGGGATTGATGGGATCTTTGTCAGGGAGAGATGTTGGGTTTAGAGCATCAGCCGAAGCAGTGTCTAAAGGTGCGCTTGAGATAGAAAAGAATGTCGCAGCAAGGAAGAAAGCCAACGCAGACATTATGGGTCTCTATAATGCGGCAGCAGGGCAGGGTGTGAAAGCAATGTCTGGTCTTGCTAAAGAGTATTTGTCTCAAGTAGGTGGGTTGGAGAAGAAAGCCGTTGAGGAATATACCGATCATTGGAACAACATTGAGTCTGTTAAAAACAAGAATGATATATTCATGCTTTCTCAGGCTAAAGCTAAGATCGAGCAACTGAAGCTTTCTGGTGAAATAACTGTAAATCAGGCTAATAAAAATATTAAAGCTATAAATGAAAGTCAAATAAGAAGGCAAGCATATCAAGCTGACCGTCAGCTTTACTGGAATAACGTATCTGCTGCGGACAAAGCAACCCTTATGGCAAACGTGAGGGCAGCTGAAGCTAACATTAAGTTGCTGAAAAACAAAGGCATTAACATCAAGGGTGATAAAACAATGCAATTGTATGTTCGAGAGTATGCAACCAATCTTCACAACATGAATGCTATCGCATCAGGTAACAATGGCACTCGCAGGATGCAGAGGGCGCAGGTGCAAAGCGGACAGCTTTCATCAAATCTGGGAGCGTTAGACCAAATGTTCTCCCAATCCGCTATGATGAGGGATCAAAGCCTTCTCCTTAAGTCTGAAGCTGTGGCAAGTAATTTAGTTGCTCTAGCTAAATACGTAAATTTAACAGGGCAAGTACCTATGGGTTTAGATGTGAACACCTTGGATCAACTTCAGGCAGGGGTGGGAGATCAGCGAGCTTGGATAAGCAAGACAAATATACCTTTCTATCCTGACGCAAGCCAAGATCATAAAGTGGTTGTAATAGATCTGTTGTATTCAAAAGCTGCATTAATTCGTAATTCCACATCAGCTACAAATAAAATGTTAGCTAAAATAACCGAAAAGGGAATAGTATCAGAAAGAAAAACAGAAGAGAGATCACTGGAGTGGTGGTTAAAACAGCTTCCTAACGATCCAGAAAGAGCAAAAAAGCAGTGGTTGGAATCAAGAGATGTTGCCAGAGAAGCCAAAAGTGAAGCTAAACAAAGATCTGAAGGCAAGGTTCCAGTCAAGGAAGATGACTGACGGTAGTGGAATGTTTTTAAATTAACGAGGAATAATAATGGCTAAAGAAACAGTAGACAACAAAGTCACCGCAGAACTGGTTGAAGAAGTGAAGCCAGAAGTAGAAGCCCCAAAGGAAATAGATACTGTTGAGAATAAGATAGAGCCTGAAAAGGACCAGACGCTATCAGCTTATGATTTCAAGAAAGCGTATGAAGCAGGAGCCGGTATTGCTCCTGATGAAAAAGTCAAACGCATTCCCAACACTCCGGGCTTTTTACAAACAGCAGCAGCAGTTATAACTAAAATAATAACTAATGCAGAAAAGTATCAGGCAGGAGCGCATCCGTTTTCAAACAAAGCTAGTCTTCCATACATGACTGAACACAGAAAGGAGATGGCTACAGAGAGCAAGGGAGATGCTGAGAGTCTTGCCAGAGATTATGCAAACTGGCAAAGCGTAGATACTGGAGGGTATGGTGCTATGCTTCAGAGCCTTTCAGACGATGCTAGAGGTGACAGAAAATATCTAGCTGCTTTCGCAAACGCCTTTACTAAAACTGCAACACACCAATCGTTCCCTCAAGTGGAAGCTGCTATAGCTGAAGATCCAGTTGCTCAAGCGGTGTTCACGGTATCAGACATAGGGCTTGGAATGACAAGAGACTTGATGATTACAGGTGGAGTTGGAAGTTTGTTTAACATAACCAAGCCACTAGCATCTATGGTCGCCTTTGAAACAGTTCAAGGATTAGGAACAGGTGTGGATCAATACATTTCACTAACCAATCTTAAGAACTCAACAGGGAAAGAAACAAACGCTTTGACATATGGCTTAATTACAGCAGGTGCAAGCATAACAGCAGGGATTATGACGGGTGCAGCTGTAAGTAAAATAGCATCAAGTATAATCAAGAAGGCAGCTGCAAAGAGAGGGGTCGGAGTTGCAGCATCAACCGCATCAAGAAGACTTGGTCACGCAGCAGCAGGTGGAGCAGAAGGTGGAGCCACAGCTGTTGTTGAGGGCTTGATGCGAAAAGGCTCTTTGGAAGCAGCTGGAGTTGATGGTGGAGATTGGGTGAACGGTTGGTCTATCCTTGCAGGTTTAGGTTTTGGATCAGGCGCAAGATTCATGCTCAACTATCACCTGAAGGATCAGAACTTTGACCTTGAGGGAAAGATAATTGATGCAAATATTAAAAACTCAGATGACATGTTTGACAAGAACGATGTGAATGAGGTTGACTTCGGAGGATTCAAGGTTGAAGGTGGAAAGGCTGAACGTGACGCATGGAAACTTACAGCTAGAGATGCTGTTGATTTACTTGCAGAGAGTGGAGCGTTTTCCAGAAACCCTAACAAGATATTTTTAGAATTAAATGATAAGCTACTCTATAGAGAATGGGGCGATAAAGGTGCTAGATCTCAAGCCAGAGCGCACTTTAAGAAGTATAGTAGCGAAACAGCAGGAAAGGTTGTTGCTGTCAACAGTGAGACAGTGGCGGACTACTACAGAGGAAAAGCTTTAGCCAACAATCCAACAGCGACATCTTTAGAGGTTAATGCAGAGGTTAAGGCTAAGATGGACACTCCGCTTGAGTCTTTCGCAAACTATGTTCTTGATGGCGCACCAAAAGAAAGGGCTGACTTTGACATCCATGTACAAGAGAAGCTTAGTGGATCTGGAGTTGAGTCTGCTGACTTCTCAGCTGAGAAGATGTTATTAGATTCTCTTTACAACAGCAAGGGAGATACATCTAAGTTCGCAAAGGCATACACTGAATCACTGGAAGGTGTTGCTCGCTTTCAGCTTTACCACACTCTAGTTGAAACAAACACTGCGCTTGAGAAAGGCATGGGGAGCATCACCACAACAACAGCACACCAGAAAGTTAATGAGCTGAGAGGGTTGAAAGCTAATCCTAAAGTAGATTCCGCAATCAAAAGGTTACGGAAAAAGATTCAGGTGTTGAAAGATCAAACATCAAATGTTAATCTCAACGACAGAGCATCCGTTGCTGAAGCTACCAGAGCCAACGAAGCCATTGGTGCGCTTGAAGCAGAGATATCTATTGTTAAAAGTGACGCTATAGGAGACTCAAGATACACTCCTGTTCACACTTTATCCAAGTCGGAAGCTAGTAGGTTGGGCGGTATAGAGATATCTAAGGCTCATAAATACGGAAGTGTACTGCAAAAGGCAAAGGATAGGATCACCGTTCAGAAAGAGTTAGACAGAAACATCCTGTCAAGAAAGATAAGGAATGTCAACAAGGCTATTGATGAACAGAGCATGAATGCTTCTGAAGATACCTACAACCTGTGGGAAGTTACAGACAATCCTATAGTGAAAAGTCATTCAATCCTTGTTAAGAAGGAGATTGATGCAAAGGACAGAATACTTCCTTTAACCAGAGCGCAACAAGTTGAAGATGAAATAGCTATAACTACAGCCTTTTATGAGAAGAAAATAAATGAAGATGCTATCAGGCTGTACTCCGCTGAATGCCAGAATGCAGTGATTAAAGGAGTATACGACACCAACACTGCTAAGAAGGTTTTTGAGCAACTTAAGATTTCTCATAACATGAACCTAAATGATTATAAGTTCGCAAACAAAATGAGCAACTACCTTGACAGCAAATACAAGGTAGAGCAAGCAGCAGTTGACACTACTCCAGATGCAAGGTACAGCGTTTTGGAGGGCAAAAAGTCTTTTGCTTCTGCTTCCGAAGACATGATGGGTAATCACTATCTTCCTGTAGAGTTCACATTAAAAGCCAAAGGCGAGCTTTCTGATATTAAAGGTGTTCCAATTAGCGCAGAATCAAAAACAAATGTTAGCAAGGCAAGATCTGCAGATAGTATAAGCTTGGATCTAAGCAAACGACTTAGCTTTCTTGAAGAGTTAAACTCTGGATTGAATAAAGGATCAAGAAGAGTTGTCGTAAAACCCTTGGTCAACGCTGTGAATGACACAGTTGATACAGTCTTCGGAATGAAATACAATGCGCAGAGTCGCACATCTGAAAGCTACACTCTAAATGAATTAAAAAAGATGGACTATTCACACAAGGCAGATGATGAAGGTAATGTCCATCACGGGTACACCGAGAGAGCTACCTTTCTTCTTAAAGAAAACGTATCTCTTCTGGACACCAAGCCAAAGATATCAGACCCAACTCTTAGATTCTTTGATGATATGGCAGGACAAGTAGGGTCTTGGAATGCGAAGTTAATGATGCACTTCGCAAAGCCGACAGCTTGGGTTAATGCTCATCAGGCTTCAATACAATCTATAACAAACCTTTACAGCACACCAAAGGATTATGTTCTCCATCTCCCAGCCGATGCGCTTAAAGCTCACGCAATGACAGCAAAAACACTAGCTTTAGGTAAGACAGGCGTTGTGGAATCATTACGTGCCAAAGGAGATAAGTTCAACAATGAGAACATGACAATAAAGGCAGATATCCTAGAGAGAAGCACAGGAGATGTGTCTAGGTATCATTCCAGAATTGATAAGTCGGAAGGAATGGCTGTCAGTATGAAGGTGCAATACGATCAGATGAAAGAAAGCTCTGCGTGGTCAGAGAAAAGCAGACATGCTGCGAAAATAGCGACTGTCAGCATGGATGTTGCAACGGACAAGGCTGCCAAAGTTATGAACGTTACTGACTTTGCATCCAGAAGTGGCTCTATTGATATTGCGTTGAGAAACTTTGACAATACGATGAAGAAAAACAAATGGGTTCCTGATACAGTATCTAAAGCTCAATACAAATATGACAAGATGACACAGAAAGATCTTAAGTTTGAGCAGTTACATCCTGTAACTCAAAGTGTTCTTTACTCTAAGTTTGATGAAGCATTGGCAACTGGAGACTTTAAAGCGTTTAAGACTGCCTATGCAGAAGCTTGGACTGAGAGACTTATCTTTAGTTATGCAGCATCAGCTGCCCCTAGATATCAAAACAAACTTAGATCCCACTCTAAAACGATGGGTTTGGCAGGAGTTTTCACTAACTGGGGTGTAAAGAATAGGAATAATTGGTTTGCTATTGGCAGAGCTTTGGAGAATGGAAACCCTAAACCATTCATTGCAGCTATGGCTTATTCTGGGGTTGCTACAGCAGGATATTTAGCAGCTAAACAGTTCTTAGACAAAGACAACACCTTTCTTAGATGGGGCTGGAATTATGGCGTTATGAGAACGCATGTTGCGAATATGATCTATCCTTTAGCTGCGATAAGTAGAGTGTTTGACCCCTTCACTGTTCAAGATCGAGCAATCGATGGTGTGGTAAGCTCCGTTGTTCACGGCGGTAGACTTTTGACTGACTACTTCAATCCAAATTATGATGCTCCTGAAGTTAAGCGTAGATTTTGGCTTGATGCTCCAGATGCCAACGAGTTCAAAGATCTTAGGCGAGGTGGAGAAGGGATGCTTAGAAGCCTTGAAGAGAACGGACTGTCTGAAACATTCAGAAGAATCCTTAACGATCAGTTGCTTGATCCAGCTAGGAAACAGAAAGAAGAATTTATTAAAGATATTGCAGGAGAATAATTATGAGCGTATTGAAAAGAGTAACTACAGGATCAGGAGTATCAGACGACTTCAAAGTGGCAGTAAACAGTTCAGATAGCAACGAAGACTTCCTCCGTGATAAAATGTATGGTGGAGATAACATCTCTCTATCAA
>Ga0233413_10000230_pt1 | contig 28440 bp, 18 predicted proteins | sample Na_anoxic_6_MG_FD_189019 | JGI IMG/M metagenome (GOLD analysis project Ga0233413, IMG submission 189019) | Seawater microbial communities from Saanich Inlet, British Columbia, Canada - Na_anoxic_6_MG | ecosystem: Environmental > Aquatic > Marine > Inlet | place: Canada: British Columbia...
TAGTTGTAGGAGGTTCAGAAATGCTTAGTGTTAACCCAGCATCTTTAGGTAGGGTTGGTATTGGAAATACAAGTCCAGGATATAAATTAGACGTATCAGGTAATGGTAGATTTACTTCTACAGTTACTGCGACTAACTTTATATTGTCTTCTGACGAAAGATTAAAAACAAAAGTAAAGACATTAACGCCTAATAAAATAGATGTTGCTTGGAAGTCTTTTGAAATGAAAGAAGAAAAAGGCTTATATAGAACAGGTGTTATAGCTCAAGAATTAGAAAAAACTCATCCTGAGTTTGTTGCGGATGATGCAGAAGGATACAAAACAGTTAAATACATAGATTTATTAATAGCTAAAATTGCTGAATTAGAAGCAAGATTAGAAAAAGCAGGGATATAATGGGTGTTCCAAATACTACAACTTTTACATTACAAGATGTGGTTACAGAAGTTAACCCAACAACAGATGATTTAAACGACTGTTTTTCTGATGCTAATGCTAGTTATTTTAATTCAGCATACGAAGGAAGTAAGAATCAATTACTAAACTTTAGAGATTATGGATCGCAAAATGCTCTTACATCTTTTCTTAGTAATACTTCTAGTCCAAGAAATCCTTGTACTCTTACAAGTTCTAACACTACTTTTTACCATGATGGTAGTGGTACTTTTCCAGCTGTAGGAGATATTGTTTATTCAGATTCTGCTGGAACTACTCCTTTATTTGGCGGAGGAAGAAGACAGTTTAACTCTAATGGGACAGGTTCAGGTAAATTTACCATAGAAGTACCAATAACAGGCCCAGATACAGGTTTGGTAACATCTATAGGGATTTGTTTCTAAAATTAAAATAAAAATTAAATTAAATGGATATAAGAAAAATTTCAGTAGGAGCGGATTACAAGTCTAGTGCTATGCACTATATATTAGGTCAAGATATTTTAAATGGAAATTATTGTATACATTTGATAAAGCATATAGAAGAAAACAATTCTATAAAAATTTGGATTGAAAACAAAAAAGGAGAAATATTTCTTTGGAAAGAGTTTAATTCTAATATGCCAATATCAATTGAATATAATATAAATTTTGAATGAAATCACCTTTTAATTTTATTGTAAAACCGAGCAATAACAAAAGGTATGATAACACTATAAAGATTGGAAATGTTAATTTAATAACAAGTTCATCTAAAGAAGATCATACTGTATCTAATCGATACGCAATAGTTGTTGAAACTCCAATAAACTACACAGGCCCTATAAAGCCAGGAGACACCCTTTTAGTGCATCATAATGTATTTAAGTACTACAATGATATGCAGGGTAGAGAAAAGAGCGGAAAAAGCTTCTTTAAGGATAATTTGTTTTTTATAGACAACGATCAGTTTTTTATGTATAAACAAAATGGAGAATGGAAAGCTCATTCTAAATACTGCATGATTAAACCTATTGAAAAGAGTGGGAATCATTATCTTAAAACTCACGCAGAGGAAGAGCCATTAATTGGCTTAGTTAAGTATCCTAATAAATACTTAACTAGTAAGGGTATTAATAAAGGCGATAAAGTTTCTTTTCAGCCAGATAGTGAATATGAATTTAATGTAGATGGTGAAAAACTATATAGAATGTTTGATAAAAATATAACAATGGTTTTATGAACAATACTGAATTAAAATTAGAAATTATAAAAGCAGGTAAAAAAGCTGTACAAGAACTTATTAAAGTTGCTAATGAAGGTATTTTAAAAAAAGACTTAGATGGGTTATCTCCTGATATTGCAGCAGATAGATTAAAAAATGCAGCAGCGTCTAAGAAGCTAGCTATATTTGATGCTTTTGAAATTTTAACAAAAATTGAAGAAGAAAACAATATGCTTGATACTAATAATATAGATAATAAAGCTTCATCGTTTAAAGGGTTTGCTGAAGGAAGGTCAAAATAATGTATAAACAAACTTTATATAAAATACTTGAAAATGTTATACCTCAAAAGGTATTAAAGTCTTACAATAAATCTAAGAAATGGAAGTATGGATATAACAAGGAGTTTGATATAGTTGTTATTTCTAAAGATGGCACGATTGATGAAGTATATGAAATACAAAACTTAAAAATTGCTTTACCTCAAAAAAAAGATGTTTATAATTTTGAAGGTAATTATTGGGGTAAATTAGAATATCCTAAAGAGTTAAGTAAAATTAAAAATGTATTTGATTGGGAAAAATATCCTGATACTTTTAAAGAAAAATGGTATGACTATATTGACAAAGAGTTTGAAAGGCGTGAAGAAGGTTTTTGGTTTAATAACAAAAACGTTCCTACTTATATTACTGGCTCTCATTACATGTACTTGTGCTGGACCAAAATTGATATTGGGCAGCCAGACTTTAGAGAGTCCAATAGATTATTCTATATATTTTGGGAGGCATGCAAAGCGGACGTTCGTTCATACGGAATGTGCTATCTTAAAAACAGGCGTTCAGGCTTTTCGTTTATGTCCTCATCAGAACTCGTGCATACAGCAACCACCTCACGCGACTCACGTTTTGGTATATTGTCAAAAACAGGGTCGGATGCTAAGAAGATGTTCACCGATAAAGTCGTACCTATATCCCTCAACTATCCATTCTTCTTCAAACCAATCCAAGACGGAATGGACAGGCCGAAGACGGAGCTTGCGTATAGAATCCCAGCATCCAAACTTACCAGAAAGAAACTTGATCAAAATCAAGCCGTTGAGGAACTCGAAGGTCTCGATACCACCATTGACTGGAAAAACACAGGGGACAACTCGTATGATGGGGAAAAATTAAAAATACTTGCTCATGATGAAAGTGGGAAATGGGAAAGACCTGATAATATATTAAATAACTGGAGGGTTACTAAAACCTGTCTTAGATTAGGTTCTAGAATTATTGGAAAATGTATGATGGGAAGTACCTCAAATTCTCTTGAAAAAGGAGGAGGTAATTTTAAAAAATTGTATTTAGATTCCGATGTGGGAAAACGAAACAAGAATGGTCAAACTAAAAGTGGACTATATTCACTTTTCATCACTATGGAATGGAATTATGAAGGATTTATTGATATATATGGGCATCCTGTATTTGATGAACCTTCAAAAGAATTAGAAGGCCCTTTAGGAGAGGTTATAGACCAAGGAGTTGTTGATCATTGGAATAATGAAGTTGAAGGACTCAAGTCTGACCCTGATGGATTAAACGAATACTACAGACAATTTCCAAGAACAGAATCACATGCTTTTAGAGATGAAAGCAAACAATCTTTATTTAATTTACAGAAGTTATATCAACAAATAGATTACAATGATTCTTTAATAAAAGACAGATTTGTAACAAGAGGTTCTTTTTCTTGGAAAAATGGAATACAAGATACAGAAGTTATTTTTTCTCCAAATGATAGGGGTAGATTTTATGTTACATGGACTCCAAATAAACAATTACAAAATCAATACTATTTTAAAAACGGAATTAAATATCCTGGTAATGAACACATGGGAGCTTTTGGTTGTGACAGTTATGATATATCAGGTACTGTTGGTGGTGGAGGTTCAAATGGTGCATTACATGGTATGACAAAATTCCATATGGATGAAGGGCCAACTAATGAGTTTTTTTTAGAATACATTGCTAGACCACAAACTGCGGAAATATTTTTTGAAGATGTGTTAATGGCGTGTGTATTTTATGGAATGCCTATTCTTATTGAAAACAACAAACCACGTTTATTATATCATTTTAAGAATAGAGGGTACAGGGGGTTTTCTATGAATAGACCTGACAAAGTTTACACAAAACTTTCTAAAACAGAAAAAGAATTAGGTGGTATGCCAAACAGTTCTGAAGATATAAAACAAGCTCACGCAGCAGCTATAGAATCTTATATTGAAAAACATGTTGGATTTGATTTGTCAGGTGCTTTTAGAGACTCTGATTTAATAGGTTCAATGTATTTTATTAGAACATTAGAAGACTGGGCAAGGTTTGATATTAACAATAGAACAAAGTTTGATGCGTCAATAAGTTCAGGTTTAGCTATAATGGCTACACAAAAGAATCTCTACCAACCCATTAAAAAGAAATCAAAAATAAAACTTAACTTTGCAAGATATGACAATAAGGGAAGTTATAGCCAAATTATACAATAAATGGAGGATGTAAAAATCACGTTAAACGCAACTGGATTTCCTAGTCAATTTGTTTCAGACAAGGAAAAAGATTCTTTTGAGTTTGGACTACAAATAGGACAGGCTATTCAATATGAATGGTTCAGGAAAGATGGTGGACAAAGTAGATTCTATAATCAATGGGCAGATTTCCATAGATTAAGACTGTATGCTCGTGGAGAACAGTCAGTACAAAAATATAAGAATGAACTTGCAGTTGATGGAGATTTAAGTTATTTAAATCTTGATTGGACTCCTGTACCTATTATTCCAAAATTTGTAGACATTGTTGTTAATGGAATGGCCGACAGGGTGTTTAAAATAAATGCCTATGCTCAAGATGGAATGTCACTTGAAAAGAGAAGTGAATATCAAGTTTCTTTAGAAAAAGACATGTTAGCAAAACCTGTTATGAAACAGGTTCAAGAATCTCTAGGTATAAATACTTTTGCAACTTCTGAAAAAGATGTACCTAATACTTCAGAGGAGTTAGCATTGCATATGCAACTTAAATACAAGCCTTCTATTGAGATAGCTGAAGAAGAAGCAATAAATACTGTTTTAGCTGAAAATAGATATTATGAAATACAAAAACAATTATATTACGACCAAACTGTATTAGGTGTTTCGATATGTAAAAATACATTTAAACCAGGTTCTGGGATATCAATAGAATATGTTGATCCTGCTAATGTGGTTTATAGCTATACTGAAGACCCTCATTTTCAAGATTGTTTTTATTGGGGTGAAATTAAAACACTTCCAATTACAGAATTAAAAAAAATAGATCCTAGTCTAACAAGACAGGATATGGATGAGATATCTAAATATAGTCAAAGTTGGTACGATTATAATAATACAGCTCAATATTACAATAATAGTTTATTTAGTAAAGATAGTGCTACCGTATTGTTTTTTAATTACAAAACAACACACACGTTTACTTATAAGAAAAAAGTAAACTCAGTTGGAGCAGAAAGAGTAATAGAAAAAGAAGATACTTTTAATCCTACAGAAGAAATGCAGGAAGAAGGTAAATTTACAAAAGTTTCTAAAACTATAGACGTATGGTATGAGGGTGTAATGGTAATGGGTACTAATATACTTTTAAAATGGCAGATGGCTGAAAACATGGCTAGACCACAATCTGCATCTCAGGAAGTTTATCCGGAATATATAGCATGCGCACCTAGAATGTATAAAGGTGTTTTTGAATCATTAACAAGACGTATGATTACGTTTGCTGATTTAATTCAGATTACTCATTTAAAACTACAACAAGTTATATCTAGAATTGTTCCTGATGGAGTATTTATTGATGCTGATGGATTAAATGAAGTAGATTTAGGAACTGGACAAGCTTATAATCCAGAGGATGCGCTTAGAATGTTTTTTCAAACAGGTAGTGTTATTGGTAGAAGCTATACTCAAGATGGAGATTATAATCAAGCAAAAGTTCCTATTCAACAATTAAATAGTAATTCAGGTCAAGGAAAAATTCAAAGTTTAGTTGGAACATATAATCATTACATGCAAATGTTAAGGGATGTAACAGGATTAAATGAAGCCAGAGATGGATCAACTCCTGATTCTTACTCGTTAGTTGGATTACAAAAGTTAGCCGCATTAAGTAGTAATACAGCAACAAGACATATATTAGATGCAGGTCTTCAATTAAGTCAAAGGCTTTGTACTGCTTTATCAAGTAGAATTGCTGATGTTTTAGAATATTCTGATTTTAAAGAGGAGTTTGTAAATCAAATAGGAAAGTTTAATGTAGGTATTTTAGAAGAAATAAGCAAGTTGTATTTAAGTGACTTTGGAATATTTATAGAAATTGAGCCAGATGAAGAGGAAAGAAAAATGTTAGAACAAAACATTCAAATGGCCTTACAAAGAGATTCTATAAATTTAGAAGATGCAATAGATATTAGGGAAATAAGAAATTTAAAGTTAGCTAATCAAATACTAAAACTAAAAAGAATAGCTAAACAAGATAGAGAGCAAGAAGAAAAAGCCGCTGCTGCTCAACAGCAAGCTCAGATAAACCAGCAGTCACAACAAATGGCAGCACAAGCTAAGATGCAGCAATTCCAAATGGAACAACAAGCTTTGATTCAATTAGAAGAAGCTAAGATGAGTTTTTCTGTTAAAAAAATGCAAGGTGAGGCTGCGATAAAAGCTGAACTTATGAATCTTGAGTTTTCATTACAAATGAAATTAAAAGGAGTAGATGTTGAAGTGGCTAAAATGCAACAAGAAGGACTACAGAAAAGAGAAGATGAAAGAGAAGGTGCTAAATCTAAACGAATATCTCAAGCTAATACAGAGCAATCTAAATTAATAGAACAAAGAAAAAATAATCTACCATCAGTAAGTTTTGAATCTAACGAAGATAGTCTTGATGGTTTTGATCTTGCTGAATTTGAACCTAGATGATATATAAAAAATAAAAATACATACACTAACTAATAAAAATAAAAAAATGGCAATAATACCAGCAGGACAAAAGTTTCACACAGTTTCAGAAAACGTAGATACTACAAATAAAGGGTCAGCTCAAGCAAACGCAGATAGAAAGTCGTTTACAATGCAAGACATTTCAGATACTGCTAATGCAGGCGGTGGAGGAGGTATAGTTACAAGTTTAACCACGACTGGAGATTCAGGTGCTTCAACATTAGTAGGGGGAGTTTTAAATGTTCCTGAATATGCTGATACAGTTACAAGCTTAACAACAACAGGTGATAGCGGTGATGAAGCCACATTAGTGGCAGGAGTTTTAAACATTCCTACACCAAGTGTTTATCCTTTAGTATGGAGCGCTCAGTTATATCAAGCAGGCACAGGTAATCCAGTTCCACAAGCAAGAGCTGTTACAACTTTAACTACTAGTAAATTAGAAGGAGGAACAAGATCCGTTCAATTTACCAGGTTAGGTGTTGGGCAATATAAAGCTCAAGTACAATACACAAATAGCAATACAGTAGTAAATAATCTTTCTATAATGTTTGGAGACTCTATATGTAGAGTAACAGGGAAACAACAGGGTAGTAGTGGTGGTCTTAGTTATAGAGATTGGACTTTTGAAACACCAGGTTTTGATGGTGTGTTAAGTGATGATTTATTACTAGGAAATAATGGTGGATATTGCACTATAACTTTATATGCTTAAGCCTAAAAAAATTAAATTAAATTAAAGTTAACTTTGTAAAAATAAAATCAAATGGAATTTAAAGTAAAAGAAGTAAACCCTGTAACAGAAAAATCTGTTCAGGAAGTAGAAGCAAAACTACTTGAAAAACATAATGAAGAATTAACACAGGTAGAAACTACTTCTGTTGAAGATACAAGTGTAAATAAAGTAGATGAAGAACCGATAAATGAAAATATCGGCTTAAAAGACGAAGATGTTCTTTCATATATTAAAACCAGATATAATAAAGACATATCTTCTGTAGATGATTTGTTTGTTGAAAGAGAGCAAACAAAAGATTTACCTGAAGATGTTTCTAAGTATTTAGATTATAAAAAAAATACAGGGCGTGGATTTGAAGATTTCGTAAAAGTAAATAAAAATTACGATGACTTAAATGATGACCAGGTATTACAAGAGTACTATTCTTTAACTGAATCAGATTTAGATAGTGAAGATATTTATTATTTAATAGATGAAAAGTTTTCATATGATGAAGACTTAGATGATGAAAAAGATATAAAGAAAAAGAATATTGCTAAAAAAAGAGAACTTTCAAAAGCGAAAACATATCTTAATGAGTTAAAAGAAAAATACAGAGTTCCTCTTGAGTCAAGTGGGGGTTCTATTTCTGAAGAACAACAAAAAGATTTGCAAGCTTACAAGAGTTATATAGAAAATTCAAAGTCAGCTCAAGAGGTTGCCCAAAGAAAAAGTGAGTTTTTTCAAAAACAAACTAATGAAGTTTTTAATTCCGAATTTAAAGGTTTTGAGTTCAATGTAGGAAATAAAAATGTAAAATATTCTTATGGTGATTCAAATGAAATGAAGTCTAAACAAAGTGATTTAAATAATTTTATCGGCAAATATGTTGATGATAATGGTTTAATCAAAGATGCTAAAGGGTGGCATTCGGCATTAGCTGCTGCAATGGATCCTCAGCGTTTTGCCAATTATTTTTATGAGCAAGGGAAGTCTGATGCGATAGGTGATGTTAGTAAAAAAAGCAAAAACGTCAACATGTCGGTAAGAAAAACTCCCCAAGTGATTGGAGAAGGTGGCTTTAAAGCTAGACAAATTTCAGATACAAGCGGTAGAGGATTAAAAATTAGAAGTAAAAAATAAGTTTAAAAATTTAAAACAAAAATTATGGCAGTAGATGCAGTACCAGGTTTTGACTTGCAGCCAAGTTCAGAACAAGTCTTATTACAGACAAATTATATTACTAACTTTGATTTCTTAAATCAGTATCTTCCAGATACTTATGAAAAAGAATTTGAACGTTATGGAAACAGAACAGTAGCATCATTCTTAAGAATGGTTGGCGCTGAGATGCCTTCTAATTCTGACCTTATTAAATGGGCAGAACAAGGAAGATTACACACGAAGTACACAAACGTAACTTCTGCAGCAGCAGCAGGACAGTTGACAGCTACTTTAACAGTTGGAGATGTATTAGTACCAGGTTCTGGTTCTATCGCTATTCGTGTTGGACAAACAATTATGTTATCTGACAGCACAGCAGGTTCAATTCTTAGCAACAAAGCTATTGTAACAGCAGTTAATACAGGAGCTGGAACAATTGATGTAGCTTACTATGAAGCAGCAGGTCAGGGAGTTGCAGCAGGAATAGTATGTTCTTTATTTATTTATGGTTCAGAATTTCAAAAAGGATCTGTTGGAATGCAAGGTCAATTAGAAGCTGATGATCAGATTTTCTCTAATTCTCCAATTATCATTAAAGACCGTTACGCAGTAAGTGGTTCTGATATGGCGCAAATCGGATGGATTGAAGTTACAACTGAAAATGGAGCAACAGGTTTCTTATGGTATATGAAATCAGAGCATGAAACTAGACTTCGTTTTGAAGACTATTTAGAAACAGCTATGGTTGAAGCAGTACCAGCTGAAGCAGCTTCAGGAGCAGCAGCAATTGTTGAAGGTGTAGCGAGTGGTGTAGGTAACAAAGGTTCAGAAGGACTTTTCTATGTAGTTGAAGAAAGAGGAAATGTATGGAGCGGTGGTAACCCAACGGCTCTTGCAGATTTTGATGCTATTATTCAACGATTAGACAAACAAGGTTCTATTGAAGAAAATGTTATTTTCTTGAACAGAGAGTTTGGATTTGATATTGATGATATGTTAGCATCACAAAACTCTTATGGAGCAGGTGGTACATCATATGGTCTTTTTGACAATGATGAAGAAATGGCTCTTAACTTAGGTTTCTCAGGATTCCGTAGAGGTTATGACTTTTACAAAACAGACTGGAAATATCTTAACGACCCTACAATGCGTGGAGGTTTAGTAGGTGGAGCTATTAATGGGGTACTTGTACCTGCAGGTTCTACTACAGTATATGACCAAGTGTTAGGTAAAAACGCTAAAAGACCATTCTTACATGTACGTTACAGAGCTTCAGAAACTGAAGACAGACGTTATAAGACTTGGATTACAGGTTCAGCAGGTGGAGCAGCTACTTCTAGCTTAGATGCTATGGAAGTAAACTTCTTATCTGAAAGAGCTTTATGTACTTTAGGTGCTAACAACTTCTTTATCTTTAAATAGATAGAGTAGTTATTTAAATATTAGGGGGGATGTAACCCATTCCCCCTTTTTTATTAAACTTTAATTTAAATCAAATGAAAAAAAAGAAAGAAGCTTTTGTAAACAAAAGTTACAAGCTTACCAGAGACAAAGCTCCATTGAGCTACACAATTCCATCAAGGAATACAAAAAGAAATGCATTATTATATTTTGACGAAGAGACTGGACAAAACAGATCTATGCGTTATGCTAAAAATCAAAAAAGTATTTTTGAAGAAGAGCAAGATGGTAATGTTATATTAGAACCTATTATTTTTGAAGATGGATTTTTACAAGTCCCAAAACAAAACCAAATACTACAAGAATTTTTAGCTTATCATCCAGGTAATGGAAATATATTTGTTGAAGTTGACAAAGAGAGAGACGCAGCTATTGATGTTGACACTATGGATTTAACTTTAGAGGCTATGATGGCAGCAAAAGAGTTAGATATTGAGATGTTAGAAACAATAGCTAGAGTTGTAATAGGTGTAAGAGTAGAAAAAATGACATCAGCTGAACTAAAACGTGATGTTAGAATGTTTGCTCAAAGATATCCACAAGATTTCTTAGAGTCTATTAATGACCCTTTATTAAGTCTTCAGAATAAATGTGCTAAATTTTTTGCAGAAAGTTTATTGATATTAAAAAACAATAAAGACGTTTACTATAATTTAAAAGGAAATAAAAAGAAACTACTTACAGTTCCTTATGGTGAAGACCCTTTATTTATATTAGCATCATTTCTTCAAAGTGATGAAGGCATAGAGGTATTAAGAATATTGGAAGACAAGCTATAACCAATAAAAAAAATCAGCTTATTCCTAAAAGGGGCTTCACAAAAAATGAAGCTCCTTTTTTTGTATCTTTGTCAAAAGATTAAATAGTATGAGTTTAATAAATACAGTAAGAGCAACGGTTCTTTCTATTGCAAATAAAAATAATTTTGGGTATATAACACCCAATGATTTTAACCTATATGCAAAGCAAGCGCAATTGGATATTTTTGAAGATTATTTTTACCAATATAATTCCCAAATTGTAAAACAAAACGCTAGAGTTTCAGGCGAAGGTTATGCTGATTTAGTAAAAGGAATAGTTGAAGTAATAGATAGTTTTTCATCTACAAAAGGATTAATAAACACAGGTATAAATTTATTTGATTTACCTGAAGATTACTATTTAATTAATAAAGTTAATTATTATCCAAATGTTACAGCAACAGGTACAATAACTTTTAATTCACAAGGAACACAATTAATTGATTCAGCCGCAAATTTTGTAACAGGAGGTCAGGTAAAATCAGGTCAGTTAATAACTAATACTACAGGTGGTGGTGTTTTTTCTGGAGGAAGCGCTTTTGTAGTAAGTGTAGATAGTGAGACCCAATTGACAATATCAAGTAATAATTTCTTTAGTGGCGCATTTTTAAATACTAGTTACAGTATTGTGAATACAAAGGGAATTACAGAAGTTGAGAGAGTGTCTCAAAATAAAATATTTTACCTAAATTCATCTCCATTAACAAGCCCAGGTCTTACATTTCCTGCATATGTTTTAGGTGGTGCAAATAATGTTGATTTAGGAAATACTATTACAGTTTATCCAGATACAATAACTACAGCAGGAACACTTGTTTCTCAGTATATTAGATATCCTAAAGATCCTAATTGGACTTATTTAAATATTATTACTGGTGGAGACCCTAGTTTTGATGAAACAGCAGCAGATTATCAAGATTTTGAATTACCGCTGTCAGATGAGCCTAATATTGTAAATAAAATATTACAGTATGCAGGTATGTCTATAAGAGAAGGAGCATTGGTTCAATTTGGAAAAGCAGAAGAAAACGAAGCAACTCAACAAGAAGGATAGATTATGGCATATTTAACAGATTATCAATATTACGAAAACAATGGAAACCCAAATGCAGAAGACGCAAATTGGGGTTCATATCAATATATAACATTAAATGACATTGTAAATAACTTTATGTTAATGTATGTTGGAAATGATAAACTAATAAACAACGTTGAGAGGTATAATATAATATTTCATGCTAAAAGAGCTATTCAGGAATTAAATTATGATTCTCTTAAAGAAATTAAAATTCTTGAACTACAGGTTTGTGATACATTAAGATATGTTTTACCACAAGATTATGTTAATTGGGTTAGGATTTCTTTGTACAAGAATGGTACACTAATGCCTCTTACTGAGAATATTCAAACAAATTGGAGCGATGCTTATTTACAAGATAATAATTGTAGAATATTATTTGATCACGATGGAAATATATTAAAACCATCTACTTCAACATTAGATTTAGATAGAATTTCAAAAGGTAAGAAAAGTATATACTTAAATCAACAAAGTCAATATAACGGACAAGAAGGGTATTTTTATAATGGCTTATGGTATTTTGAATATCCTGTTGGTGCTAGGTATGGTTTAAATACAGAAACAGCAAATGCAAATCCAACTTTTAAAATAAATAAAAAAGGTGGTGTTATTAACTTTAGTTCAGATATGGCAGATGAGTTGGTAGTTCTTGAGTATGTATCAGATGGTATGGAAGGTGGAGTAGACTCAGAGATAAGCGTTAATAAGTTGTTTGAAGAGTTTATTTATTCATATATAAAGTTTGTAATACTTCAAAGTAAATTTGGTATACAAGAGTACATCATAAATAGAGCTAGAAAAGAGAAATCAGCTCTTCTAAGGAATTCAAAATTAAGATTGAGCAATATACATCCAGGAAGATTATTGATGAATCTAAGGGGACAAAATAAGTGGATAAAATAATATGGCTAAAATTCAAAAGAACTTTGTCGCAGGTAAAATGAATAAAAGCATTGATGAACGATTGCTTCCTCAAGGCCAATATGTAGATGCGTTAAATATACGATTAGGTTCTACAGAAGGAACTGAAATAGGTGCAGTTGAAAATTCAAAAGGAAACGAACTTATTGTAGAATTAGAGTTTAAAAACTCAAGTTTAAGTTCTTCTGCTAGATGTATTGGTGCTTTTGAAGATGGTGCTAATGAAACTATATACTGGTTTGTTACTGACAAGGCAAATACTAATTCATCAACAGGTAAAGTAGATTTGATAGTATCATATAATACTAGGACATTTGTTTTGTTTTATCATGTTATATCTACTTCTTTATTAAATTTTGATGAAAAATTTTTAGTAAATGGTATAAATTTAATTGGAGACCTTTTGTTTTTTACGGATAACTTAAATCCTCCTAGAAAAATAAATATAAAAAGAAATTACTTACAACCAAATTCATTTACTACAGTTGATCAAATAACAGAACAAGATATTGGTGTTATTGTAGCACCTCCATTAAACGCACCTTCCTTAAATAGCTATCAATTAGGTGGAGGGGAAAACTATATGGAGGAACTTTTATTAAGTTTTGCATATAGATGGCAATATGAAGATGGTGAATATTCAGCTTTATCGCCTTTTAGTCAAGTAGCTTTTACTCCTGGCCCATTTAAAATAAATTATCAAACCTATGATAATGATGGGATGTTAAATGTGTTTAATACAACAGATGTAACTTTTAATACAGGTGGTAGAAATGTAAAAGATTTAGATGTTGTGTTTAAATTTAGTACAAGTCAAACAGTAAATGTAATAGAACGATTTAACAAATTAAACGAAGGTTGGTTAGATAACGTTGAACAAACATTATCTTTTACAAACAAGAAAATATTTACAACACTTCCTGAAGCTCAGTTATTAAGGTTATTTGATAATGTTCCTAAAAAAGCACAAGCTCAAACAATAATGGGTAATAGGTTGATGTATGGTAATTATGTTGATGGATATGATATTAAGAGTTCATCAGGTAAAGATATTTACTTAGATTATAACCTATCATTAGTAGGAGAAAATCTTTCCGCAAAAGAAATACAAGGTTTAATTGGTAATTTTGATTATACAATACAAGGAGGAACTAATCCTGTTTCTACTGCAAAAATAACAATTGATTTTGGTGGATTAGATTTAATTCAAGGCGCACAAATAGGAGTTGTTTTTGAATATGAAAGCGTTTCATATAGTGGAGATGCTTCTTATGATGATGGTACACAGCCTGAAAATAGTTTTGACAGAACTTTTTTGTTTAATTTACAACAAAATTACTCAAGTGTTTATGCTTTAGCTACTAGCACAGAATTTGTGGCTGCTGTAAGTGATTTTGTTTCTATTGCTAATTCAAGTTGTTTTTCAACAATTGTTTCAGGATGTCTGACTAATTGTACTTCTGGAACAAGTCAAACAGATATTTTTAACTGTGGGGTATCCGCTAAATCTGAATGGGAACAAGTAGGTTTTGGTTTAACTGGAACACCTCAAGGTATATTAATTGAAGCATCACAAGGAAGTAATAATATTTCTTTTACATTACCAGCTATAAAATTTGAAAAATATGACCAAACGCAAAATCCTGCAACTCCAATGGGGATATTTGCCTATGAGTATTTAGGAGCTATTGATGCAACTGGATTATATTCAAAAGATGGTTCAAGACAATCATTACATAGTAATAGAGATTATGAAATAGGAATTGTTTATATGGATGAATATGGGCGTAGCACTACTGCGTTAGTTGATACTGATAATACAGTATATATTCCTTGTAGCAATTCAGTAACAAAAAATAACATTAGGGTTGAATTAAATAGCTATCCTCCCTATTGGGCTACTAAATATAAATTTGTTATAAAAGAGTCTAAAGGACTTTACAGAACTATTTATTCTAATATCTTTTTTCAAGAAGAAGAGACAGGTATTGTTTATTTTAAACTTGAAGGAGACAATAGAGATAAAGTAAAAGATAATGAAATACTTTATGTAAAATCAGATAGTAATGGTGCAGTTACAAATTGTGCCAAAACAAAAGTATTAGGATTTGGAGTAGAATCAGATGATTTTCTTTGCGATAAAGATGCAGATGGGAATCTTATAGCAGGTAGCCCTCCTTGTGGACAATTAGCAGGTGCATATATGCAATTAAAACCTAATGGTTTTTCAGCAAGTTATCCTGAAAATGCATTTATTGAAGAAAGTAATGGTTGTAAAGGAGGTTACTGTGCTGTACAGGTAGAAACTTATATTGACAATCCAGATACTACAGGCCCTACTGATGTATTTATTCCGTTTACTATACCTGCAGGAAGTATTGTTAGAATTCAAATTCGTGCAAATAGAAGAAGTAGAGGAAGTAAGTGTGGTGGTCGTAGCTATCAGTATGATAAAAGGTTTACATCAGGAGATGATTACAATAGTTTATATGACTTTGTTTTAGGAGACAATATAGATTTAACAAATGGCGTAACAACAGGTACTGATGATACTATAAATACAACTATTTTTGACGAAACATTATATACAAATGGAAGCTTTCCTTCAGCGGTAGCAGGTACAAATACAATATATTTTACATCATATCCTGATGGTAGACAGTTAATGGGTATGCGAAATGGTACACCTAACTGTAGTTCTCCTGACAAAAGAAATTCTTACGGAAATATTGACCTTGAAATTCAAAGAGCTACATCATTGATGGTATTTGAAACAGAGCCTTTAGATTCAGATAATGAGTTGTATTATGAAAATGAACAAACATTTGATATTTCAAATGGATTTCATTTATCAGGAACATTAGATGCTGACCAAAACCAAACTATTTCACAGCCTGCTATTGTAGATTTAACATTTTTTAATTGTTTTGCCTTCGGAAATGGAGTTGAAAGCAATACTGTTTTAGACGCTTTAATAAAACCAACATTAAGTTTAGGTGACAAAGTAACGGCTGTATCTGAAGAACAATATAAAGAGGCTAATAGATTTGGAGATGTAACTTATAGTGGAGTCTTTAATCAAGAAACAGGTTTAAATAAATTAAATCAATTTAATTTAGCATTAGCTAATTTTAAAACACTCGAAACATCTTATGGCCCTATTAGGGTTATGCATGCTAGGCAAACAGATATTTTGGTTTTGCAAGAAGATAAAATATCATCTTTACTTGTAGAAAAGAATTTATTATCAGATGCTGCAGCAGGAGGAGCTATTACTTCAGTACCTGAAGTTTTAGGAACTCAATTAGCTAGAGTAGAGGAATTTGGTATTAGTAATAACCCTGAAAGTTTTTCTACATATGGAACTGATGTATTTTTTACTGATGCAAAAAGAAGTTCTGTTATTCAATTAAAAGGAAGTGGGCAAAGAGGAGATACAGGAGGTTCATTAGGAGTTATTTCTGAAGTAGGTATGAGGTCTTGGTTTAGAGATTTATTTGTAGATGCTTTTGAAACGCAAAAGTTAGGTGGATTTGATCCTTATATGAATGAATTTGTTTTATCTTCTAATTCAAGAGAAATACCTCAACCACCAAATGAAAGAGATTGTGGATACACTTTAATTATGTCTGAATTAATAGAACCTTATACTATTGTGGTTGACTTAGGTACATTAATAGGAACTGTTTTATTTGCTTATGAAGTTAATAATCTATTAAACATTTCTATTGAATGGAATGGTTTAAGTGTTGTTAACCAAAACGTTACTGGAACTGGTAATGTTTCTTTTAACAAAACTGCAAATAATCCAACTCAAGCAACAGTAACTATAACTCCTGTTCAAGTAGCAAATCCTGTTACATTAGAAATTGACTTTAATTGTCCTGTGTCACAGGAATTAACGGTTAAAGAGATTGTTATAAATAATGAAGGAGATGTTAACTTAACTACAACATGTAGATATAGATGGTCTTTAGGAACTGATTCAAGTCCTTATAGCACTAACTCAGTTGTTTTAGAATCAGATGGGGTGTCATTATTTTCAGAACAAAGTGGAGATTCTTCTTTTGGGACTTTACCTGCTTTAGGTTCAGTTGTTACAATGAAAAATAGACAAAATGCAGGTCAAACTTTTGAGTTTGACGTGAATAAAGATGAATTTAAGTATTTAACTAGTAATACGAATTATAATGAATCAGATTTAAGCACATTAATGCCTTTGTTGAATACAGCAACACCAATAACAGGAAGTTTCCCTGAGTATTCAGCTAGTTTTACATACAGTTCACATATGGATTATATGTATTTGGTTTGGGACTTTAGAGAATCTACACCATTACAATTTTGTTACGATGCAACAAGCCCAACAGAGGCATGTTGTGAATGCTCTTAAATAAAATAAATTATGCCAAGTACAGTAAATAAATTTATAAACGCATCTACATTTGTTACGGCTACAGCTGTATATGATGATGCTGATTTAACTATTATATCTCCAGATGGATATTATCAATACAATAGTGAATACCGATACCAACTAAACGGCTTATTAGGCCCTTTAGTTGTTTGTGAATCTTGTGATGATCCTTCAAGCCCCATAGCTTGTGGTTCAGGAATTGTAATACCACAGAGCGGTGCTGGATTATATGAATTAAATTTTTCTGCAGGTAGCACAACAGGAGCTATAAGTATTTATTTTGAGCCTCAAGAAATTCCTGATGGAATAAGAGTTCTTTATGATGGTGTATATTACAATAGATTATCAGCTCCATTAGATGGAAATAAACAAAGTACAAGTGGTGTAGCAAATGCATTTACTGTGTTGGGTTTACCAGCAGCAGCAGGCCCATGTGCAGCCGCTCCGCAAACGCATACCCTTAATTATTACAATGGTTTAAACCAAAATCCTGCGTCATGGATTCCTGGAAGCCCTAGTCCTCAAACTATTACTACAAATACAGGGGATGATGTTTTAGGAGGTGCAGTCCAATATAATCTTTTAATTATACCTAAAATAAGTGCTACACCTAGTAACGTAAAAATAGAAGTTCTAGGTACTTGTCCTACTACTCAATTTAATTTAGAGGTGTCTTGTCCTGCAAATTTACCTAGTTTCCAGGGTAAATCAATTGCATCAGGTACAGGATGTACTACAGCAAATGCAACTTATTATTTTGGTAGATTTAGATATCAAGTAAACAGCTACCCTGAGCTTAACAATCCTGTATTTAGTGATGTTAATGGTGTATCTAGAGTTTTAGATGGAAATTATTACATGGATAATAGTCAAGTAATTACAGTTACAAACGGAGTAGTTAGCAGTATAGTAGCATGCTCGTAATGATGAGTGTGAACAAAAATAATAACATATGGCATTAGAAAATTATACATTAACGTTTAGTGAATCGGTAAAAGGATGGCCTTCTTTTTACAGTTACAATCCAGATATGATATTGGGAATGAATCAATATTTATATTCTTTTAGTGGTGGTGCTTTATATAGGCATAATACTAACGAGAGAAGGAACAACTATTATGGAGTTGATTATGATTCTACAATTACAGGTGTTTTTAATCAAGAGCCTACAGCTGTTAAGGTTTTCAAAACTATTGAGCTTGAAAGTGATGACTCATGGGACTGTGCTTTAGTTACAGATCTAGGTAGTGGTTTTATGGATGACACTTATTTTGAGCAAAAAGAAGGAGCTTGGTTTGCTTTTATTAGAAGAATTGGAGGAAGTCAAGATTTTAGTCAAAGGTCAACTCAAGGAATAGGTAGTTTTTTAAGTACATCAGGATTATCACCAAATACAATAACTGTAATATTTTCAATATCAATAAGTTCTATTATTAATTATGGTGATTCTGTTTTTTATAAAGATGGTGCTATTGTAAAAGAGGTAGGGCCAATAACAAGTATAAGTGCTGATAGGAAAACTATTTTAATAGATGCCACAGACTTAACGCCACCTCTTTCAGGAATACCTGTTGGAGCGTATATTTTTACAACTAAAAATAGTGTTGCTGAATCTTATGGAGCAACAGGTTATTATATGGAGTTTAAATTAACAAACAACAGTACTACAGCTGTGGAACTTTTTACAGTTGATTCTGATGTATTGAAAAGTAATCCTTAGATTTTTGTATCTTTGCGTTAATGGAATTTAATATAAGAAAATTAAACGCATTAGACTACGATACCATTTTGGTGAATTGGTGGAAAGATTGGAGATGGACTCCACCTCCTAAAGATTTTTTACCAGAAAATGGTGAGGGTGGTTTTATTGTATATGATAATGATATTCCTGTTTGTGCAGGATACATATATATAACTAATTCATCAGTAGGATGGTGTGATTGGATTATATCTAACTTTGAATATAAAGACAAGATAAAAAGAAAACAAGCCTTAAAAGAGTTAATAGATATTTTAACACGCACTTTAGAGTTATCTAATTGCAAATATGCGTATGCTTTAATAAAGTCTGATTCTTTAATAGAACATTATAAAAAAAACGGTTATGTTGAGGGAGATCAGTATACAAAAGAAATGATAAAAAAATTATAATATGGGATTGTTTACAACAATAGCAGCAGCAACAGTATCGATAGGAGGTAGTATTGCGAAAGGTTTTATAGCAGCTGATGGGGCTAGCGAAGCAGGAAGAATGGCTGGAAGACTAAGGACAGAGCAAAATAGATTAGAAAAAGAATCTGTAGCTAGGTTAGAGCAAAATTTTTTAGAAGGTGTTAGAGCAACAACAGATGTCTATGATAAGATGCTTGAAAACTCAAATGCAGTAACTGGACAAATAATCGAAAATGCAGCCGAAGGTGATCAAAGAGGTTTGGGAGCAGCAGCAGGTAAGGTAAAGCAAGCATCAGATGCTACTACAGGACAAGTTGCTGATAAGTTTGCTGACCAACAATTTAAAAGAGACATGGCTGAAGCTGAGGCAGGTGAAAAATCTGCTTCAGAAATAGCAGGTTTATTTGATGATAGGGCAACGGCTGCAGGAGTAAAAGCAGACGCATTAACCCAACAAGCAGATGACTTATCAGGTCAGGCAACAGGTTCATTCTTACAGGGTGGAGTCAACGCTTTAAGCGCAGGAATTGGTGCATTTGGAGGGCTAGGAGGAGGAGCAACAGCACAAGGTAAGGCTGCTGATGCATTATCAAAATCTTCAGGTATAGATAGAGCAGCTGCTTTAAAACAAATTCAATCAGCCGGATATGATTCCAAAACATTAAAGGGTATAATCGATAGCGGTAAATTACCAAAATCAGATACATTTAAAGAGTTTTTAAATAAAGATTTAGGCGCACCTTTAAATCCCACTACAGAAAAAACTATATCTGATTTTGAAACACCAAACACTACTCCTGATTTTTTAAGTGGGTTAACTCCTGAGCAAGTAAAGCAGTTTCAAGAGTATATTTCTAAAAATTCTGACAAGCCAGAAGTTCCAGGGAATGTTTCTGATTTTCAAAAAATGATTATGAGTGTGGGTGGAAGTGCTGATTACTCAAAATTTTTCTAAAGACCTAAAAAAAAATAAGATATGGGTAATGCATTAGAAGCAGCAAAGTTTTCAGTAGAAAAAGGAAACACAGGGGTAGGTACTAAAAAAACACTACTTGAAGGGATTGACAAGGCACAGCTTGGTGTAAAAACCTGGAAAGAAAATATAGATACAGAACGCTTAAAACTTAAAACAGATACAGCTGCAAAGTATAGGGAGGCTGAAATGGATACAATGAAGAATCTTCCTAGTGATAAAACTAGTAGAGATTTAGCATTAAACGCATTATCAGAATATAAAGACCGACTATACGGAAATATGGGATTAGTTCAATCAGGTTTGATAAGCGCTGATGATAATTTAATATTTCAAGAAAACGGAAAACAATCTTTTAATATACTTGCGCAACAAATAAACGATTACTCAAAACAAAAAGAACAAGCCATAAAAGAAGCCACAGGTTATTACGAATTAAAAGAAGATGGAAGTAAAAAATTAGGTGATGACGGTTTGCCAATTTATGTAGAACCTACTGCAGGTGGTGTTCAAGCTGCTCTTCAAGATTTTCATGATAGAATGGGTAATCCTGATTTTACACAAATAGGATTTGGCGAGAATGGAATGGGTAGAGTTACATTTTTAAAAACTAAAATTGACAAAACAACCAACACAAGAGTTTTAGATTTAGATTCAGATGGTAAACCTCAAACTTATGGAGGTCTTAAAGAAATGAGTGTTTTAGCATTTGATCAAGGTAAAAACCAAAAATCAGCTAGGTTTAATCTTGACAAAGAGGTTAAGGGTCTAGTATCTGGTGGTCTAGGTGGTAATTATCAAGAACTGAAAAGGAAGGGGAATATGAGCGGTGTTATAGTAGATGACCAAAAAAATAATCCTCAATTTTTTCAAATGCTTGAAACAGCAGTTGATACTGCTGTTATTACAACTGATAGAATAGCAAGTGTTTTGTCTGATAATGGCCTAGAGTCAGAGAGGTCACAGGTTATAAATGATATTCAAGCAAAAGAATTAGAGGCAGCTGGAATAGATTTAGATGAAAAAATAAGTTATAGTTATCTTGATATGAAGACAGGTAAAATGACTACCGGTCTAAAAAATAAGTATATAAAAATGAAAATGGCTTCTAACAACACAATGGTTCCTGTAACTACTCCAGAAGATATTCAAGCTGCAAGAAACGTAGCTAGAACCACTATTTTTGGAGCTTTAGATAGAAAATATATAGATAAAGGAGTTAGGGATAATCAGTTTGCCCCAACTCAACCAAGTGCTGCTTCAATTAAGGCGGGTGAAGACAAGAAAAAAAATCAAGATTATGCAAAGATTATTGATAATGCGGTGACTGGTGACCAAACAGCTTTAAAGTCTATAGCAACTCAAAGTAAATTAGTAAAAGATTTTGATTTAAGAATGAACGACAAAAAACAACTTGTTTTAAATTTTATTGATTTAAACAATAGACAACTTGCAGATATAGTTTTTACAGGTAGTAATGCAAGTGAAGTAGGTCAGCAAATAGCTGCTCAGACAGGTCTGACTGAAGATGCTGCTCAAAAATATCTTCAATATACACGTTTCCAAGGAGACAAAGCAGATACAAAAGCAAGCGGTAAAGAAGGAAAGTTTCAGAGTGTAAAAGAAGGAAGACCATATAATGGGTTGAATAGTGTAATATTGAGTTATGATAACAATGACAATCCAGTTACAGGGGGTACCCTTATGGCTGATGCAGGGAATAACGGAGCAAAAATATCGAAAGCCTTAAATCTTATTGCTGTTAATGCAGTAACTCAATTTGGGTTACCTGAAAATTTTGTAACTGTTGACGTTGAAAAGGGATATGTGCCTGGTGATAATGACGAGATTATCTTTAGAGATTCAAACGGTAATAAATTGAAAAGTTTTGAGGAGGATGATACAAATAATCTTAAGTCTAAAAAATGGCTTGATGATTATATTAAAGGCGCTATAAAAGATGCAAAGGCTAAAAAGGCTAAAGAGGCAGGAGAAAAGGCAGGAGAACTTGACTAATTAAATATATATATAAAAAAATGGGTGATTTAGAAAAACTTTTTAATGTACTAGTTAGAGAGGGTAAATACACAAAATCTTTTGAGGAATTTAAAACTCAATTTTCAGAGAAAGATTACCAAACAAAAGTTTTTGATGCTGTTGTAAGAGATGGTTTGTATACAAAAGATAAACAATCTTTTTTAAATAAATATACAACTCAGGGAGATGTCGTTGAAAAAAAAAACCCAATCGTTACTCCTTCAAATGGGGAAGAGGTTGTTACGGAATCCACTACAGAAACGGAAACAACTCCTGGGTCTTCGGATGGTTTAGAAGCAAACGAAGTAGTTGAGGTAGACGAACAGGTTGACTTCAGGGAACAGATGAATCCCATGAACGCTTTAATAGGAGACACAGAAAGTTTAATTCCAGAAGAAGAAGTTCAGAGTTTATTAAAGGAAGATTTAGATACGTTATTACAAAATAGCGATGTACCCTTTAGTGGGTTTTACATGCCAGGGCAAGGTAGAGCTAGGGTTATGAGAAATGCAAGTAAAATAGTAGATGAAACATTAAAGTTAAAAATAGAGTCAGATCCAAACATTCAAAAAGCATTAGAAGTTGGTTATATAAAGCAATCAGATATAATAAGTGCTTTAAAGGGAAGTAGAAGCGCTGTCGAAAAACTTCAAGAGATTTCGGTTAAGTCAACTGAAGACAACATATTAAAACTACAAAGTGAAGATTTTAAGCCTTATGATGATTACTCAGAAACAAAAAACTACGTTGAAACAGAAGAAGACAAGGCAATAAAAACACAAGCTATAAATGCAGTTAATTCTTTTAATGCTGAAACAGAAAAACTTCTAGATGCAAATCCAGATGCTACTGCACAGGAAATGGAGGCTATATTTCAAAGAGAAGGTTCTCCTACACAGGAACAGTTTGACATTGCAGAAGATGCAGATTACCAACCAACAGGTTTTGAAAATGAACAGCTTGGTAAAATGTATAATCAAGTAGCTCTTAAAGAATTATCAGATACTAATGAAGGTTTTAGTATAGCTGGTTTTAATGGCTATTTAAATAAAAAAGGATTTTTAGACAAATACAATCAGTTATTAGAAGACGAAACCATTTCTGAAGATGGAAGATATTACGACTACTCAGGTAATTACAATCCAACCCTTGCAGCAGAAAAACTTAAGTATGATTATTTAAAAAATTATCTTGCTGAATCTGACATGCAAAGAATTGAAAAAGAAGTTTTACAGTACCAAATAAATAACAATGGTAGGAATCCGTTTCTACATGGTGATACTGATAAAATTAATTTAAAACCTTCAATTAAAAGCGAAGACCTAAATCAATATATGATTGAGGAATTTAAAACTCTTGCAGCTATTGTAGAGAAACAAAAAGCCAAAACAAAAGAAAACTATCAAAGAGAACTAGAGGGAGGCGCAGGTGGAGATAATACTCAATGGCTTCTTGATTCAGCGTATCAAGGTGGTCGTTCTGTATCTGATAGGATAAATAGTACTACTGAGTGGGGGTACGGATGGTTAGGTATGGATTCTGTTATTGATGAAATTCAAATGAATCAAGCTGAAATAGAACTCAACAGAGATGATATGCTTAGGTATACCTTTGCAAGTGGTAAAAGTGCTTTTGCTAATGGCAGAGAGTATATGATTGACGATAGGGGAGAGATATATGATTTAGATTTAAAGATAAGAGTTAGTAGTGTTTTAGAGCCTAGTCAGATTGAAGAAATAAGAAAACAAGTATCAAAAAATGGAGTTGAAACAAGTAGTGTTAGTACTACAGGAGCATTAGTAACAACAGCAGGTGTAGCCTCTGATATGTTACTTCAGATAGCTCTTACTAGAGGTGTTGGAATGTTAGGTCAAGGATTAAGAGGAGCAGCATTTGCATCTAAATACAAGCAAGGAAGGTCTATAGTAAAATTATTAGAAAAAGTACCTATGAGGGCCACAACAGCATCAGCTATGATTGCTCAGGGAACTTTAATGGCTAGTTCGTTATCTTCAGATGTAAGAAAGCAAGCTTTAGCTGCAGGAATGTCAAATGAAGAGGCAGATGAATTAGCATCAACTGCAAGTATGCAGGGTTATGCTTTAGGAGTTTTAACAGCTCCTATATCTACTCAAAGAATTGCTATGGATAAAATTTTCGGAACAAAAGTAAAAGAAAAGCTTATTCAAAAAAGTATAGATGCATATACTAAAGGAGCAGGTATTGAAGCGTCTAAAAGTATTTTTAAAAAAGGGTTAGATAAGGTAATAACAAATGGAAGAGTGTACCTTGGAGAAGGTAGTAAAGAGTTTATTCAAGAAAACATTCAACAAGCAGGACAGGCTTATGTTATTGGTGCTAACATAAATGAGCAAGCAGGCCAAGAAATAATGCGAGATACTATAAGCGGAGATGAATTTATGAACACATCCATAATCTCACTAACAGCAGGTGTTTTTATGCCCTTTGCAGGAGATTTAAAAACAGGTACTGTTAATTCTTTTAAAGTTAAAAGCAGAGGTTTTCAGGCTGTCGATCAAATGAAGGCTTTAGCTTTAATGGCTAATAATTCGGATAAAACAAAACAACTTTTAGACTCACAAGTTAAACAAGGAGTATATACACCAGAACAGGTAGAAAATATAATGGCTGATGTAGAGATATACAAAAGCACGATAAATGGATTACCTCCTAATTTAAGTGCAGAAACCTCTTTGTCGGTTATGAGTGACTTAGCTAAAATAAAAGAACTTGAAGCTAGAAAGAAAAAAGAAAACCCTGCTTTTCCAGATTTTAGAACTGATGTAGAAATACAGAAATTAAAAAATAGAATAATTAAGAATTCTAACTTTGACTTTATTAATAATAAAGAGAAGCAAAAATTCATGGATAATGCAGGTAAAGAGTTAGTTGCAGAGAAAGAAGCTGCAGGTGAAAAAAACTACAAAATAAATAATAGCGAAATTAGAAATAGAGCTGTAGAGAACTTTAACAAGTTGTCAATAGAAGAAATGCAGGCTTTAGCTTCTCCAGACCAACAAAAAGAATCAGAAACTAAAACAGATAAGCAAGTGCCTGTGACACAAGCACAAAAGGATTTATTTGGAGAAACTCATACAGATGAAAATTTAAAAACATCATCTAATCCTAAAGGAGAAGCAAATATATCAAACATTACAAGCCTCGATAAAGAAGGGGTATCAACAGCAACTTATGTAAATCCAGAAACAGGTAGTGTAGATGCTATCATAAGTAGTAAAGACAAGAAAAACTTTGTTGGATATGTTAGGATTTATGAAAATGGTAAGCCAACAAATATGTTCTCTACTAAGATGGAGTCTACAGGGGGTGCGTTTAAGAATATGATTACATCTGCTGATACTAATCTACCTGATGGAGCTAAAGTTCTTCCAGGTAAAACCATATCTGAAGGAGGTCTTAAGTCTTTTAATAATTCTAAATTAGATGTAGAGACTGATTCAGATGGTAATGTTGTTACAAGAGAAGTAGATTATAGCGATGCAACAAAAGAGACTGTAAAGCAAAAAGGAGATAGAGCTTTTGGTAAATTTGTAACTCCTATTAAGTCGGAAGCAGAAGCAGAGATTGTTAAAATACAAAAAGCATATCCTGGAATAGAAGCAAGAATAGTAAAAAGTGGTTTGTCTTTTGAGATAAAAATAGACTTACCTGTATTAATTAAAACAGAAACAGATGCCGTTCAAAAGCCAAGCACAGAGAAGCAAGTGTTACCAAATGATGCAACAAGCCAAACAGATGGGGCAGACTCCGAAGTGGAACTGCAGCAAGTGGGAAAAGGAGACGTTGGGACAGATACCGACACGCAAGTCGAAGAAGGTGAAACGCAAACCGATACAACTAGCGACAAGACTGCGGAGACAGATACTGAACAGTTAACAGAAGGAGAAAAGTATTTAGAATCCAAAAGAAAAATATTAGAAGATTTACAAGCAAAAGATAAGTCTCTTAGAAATGAAGACGGATCTGTTCCTAAAGAAAATCAAAAAGAATGGAAGGAAAATAGAAAAGCAATAACTGATGCTTCTGAGGACTTACTAACTGGAGATACTACTGGAAAAAATTTCGGAGCTATGATGAGTTATGAAGAAGGTTCTACAGACCCTACAGCAACAAAATCGGATGAACAAATTAAAAAAAATGAAAACGAAATTGAAGCAGTAATACAGAGGGTTATTGATGGAAAAATAACGGCTGAAGATGCTACACAATATATTGCTCAAAAGTTTGGATTTTATGTAGACCAAGTAAATGTTTTATCTAGATATATAGCCGAAAGAAGTGATTCAAGTTTTCCTGAAATTGGAAACAACAAGTCTAAATTTAAAGACTGGAGAAAAGGAAACAAAACGACAGATACTGAACAAGTAGTAAAAAAAACAAAGACAAATGAAAAAACAAAACAACAAGTACAATCCAAACGCTCCAGAGACGGAGGAACAGGACGGACTGCAATCAGCAAAACTACGCCTCTTCAAGGCACTCCAATCATCAAAGGTGCAACCGGACCAGATATACAGCTCGTATCCGTTGCTGAAAAATATGCAAATGACAACAACATTAAACTCAAAAGACAAGGAGAATATGTTGAGGTAGATCCTGTTAGAGCTAAAAGAATAGCTGATGCTTACACAGAAATGGCTAACGATCCTCAAAATCCAAAAGTAAAGGAAGCCTATGCTGAATTAATAAAACAAACTAAAGCTCAATATGAAGCTTTAGTTGAAGCAGGTTATAAGTTTTGGTTTATTGACTTAAACAATTCTAAAAATATTGAATACATTTCGTCTCCATTTAATGCAATGCGTGATTTGCGTAAAAATAAAGAAATGGGAGTTTTCCCAACAGATTTAGGTTTTGGTTCAGATGAAGATGTTGATGTTTCTCAAAATCCTTTACTAGAAGACACAGGTCTAAAATGGCCGGTTGGAGGATTGAATGGAGAAACCAAATCTGTTACAGCTAATGATTTATTTAGAGCTGTCCATGATGCTTTTGGCCATGGATTAGAAGGGGCAGGATTTAGAGCAAGAGGAGAGGAGAATGCTTGGCAAGCTCATTCTAGATTATTTACAGGAGCTGCTATTGGTGCAATGACAAGTGAAACAAGAGGACAAAACTCTTGGGTAAATTTTGGCCCTAATGGGGAATCAAATAGAACTGCAAGTGCAGAGGATACGGTTTTTGCAGATCAAAAAGTAGGATTAATGCCTGAGTGGACTTGGTCTGAAGGTCGTTCAGAAGATATGCAGTCTCCAAAAGTGATGAGTGTGAACAATGAACTCGATAATAAGATTGAGTCATTTTCAAGAAGAATGGCTGATGCTGATACTTCTAACGAATTATCTGATGAAGCTATAGAATTTTATTCAGAGAATCAAGAAGCTATAGATAAAAGAGTTTCTGAAATACGAAAAGAATCACCTAAAGATAAATCAAAAACAAGAAGACTAGCTAATAAAATAGCAAAAGGAGAGACTAACTTTTCAAATGAGCAGATAGATTTATATGCTGCTAATGAAGCAGAAGTACAGGCTGAGGTAGAAGCCATTGCTAAAACCAATAGTCAAACTGTAACGGCTGATACTTATAAAGGTATTTTAAAATCTATAAAGAGTACAACTAGAACCGACAAAGCAAGACGAGAAGGAGAGAATGCTCAACGTAAAAGATTTTGGAAAGCTTGGAACAAGGCCAACAGAGAAGGTAAACAAGATTTAAAAACTAAAAGAAAAAATCTTAATGACCAGATAAAGACATATGCTAAAGGTAAAAAAGGAACTATTACCGCAGCTCAAACAAGAGCAGTTATAAATATGGTTAATAGTGTAAACCTTGACAATGAATTAGCTGTACAAAAATTAATAGATTACTCTGAGAAAATTTTTAATGATGCAGACTTTGCTGTTAAAGAAGCACAGGCTATTAAACTTAATTCAGATGTAACAAAGAAACTTAATTCTGGAGCTTATGGTTTAAATACAGACTTAAATACAAGATCGTCAAATATTT
>Ga0233413_10000231_pt1 | contig 28411 bp, 21 predicted proteins | sample Na_anoxic_6_MG_FD_189019 | JGI IMG/M metagenome (GOLD analysis project Ga0233413, IMG submission 189019) | Seawater microbial communities from Saanich Inlet, British Columbia, Canada - Na_anoxic_6_MG | ecosystem: Environmental > Aquatic > Marine > Inlet | place: Canada: British Columbia...
TATGAGGCCGGAGGGTTTAATGAGCTCGACCAGTGTTTATTACGATCTCGGACAATCGAGCGCGGGCAGATGGGGCAACGCCTACACTCAGGCGCTTGACGTCGATCAAGGCACCCTCACTGATGATGCTCAAGCGCTCAACATCGCCTCAACTTGGAATGATGCTGCTGATACATTTACACTGATCAAGGCCGATGTCACCAACACCGCCAGCGCGGCGGGGAGCAAGCTTATGGATCTCCAGGTGGGCGGGACGAGCAAGTTCAGCGTTAATAGCCCCGGGCAAGTAACCATAGCTAGCAGCCACGTTTATGCAGACCTAGCGTCTCCTGGATCAAACTCTGGCATAAAGTTTGTCCCCTTCGGAGGTAGATTAAATTCCAATAGCTATACGAGATTAGCATGGACGAATACCGCCCAAGACTACGGCATTCACGTTAATACCTTCGTTGGTTTAGCTCCTGGCGGTTCGAATACTAATCTAGTTCCTGACGTTTTTGTAGCCCGAGCAGCAGCGGCAACACTCCAGCTCGGCACCGACCACGCAACCGCGGCAACCGGTCAGACGATAAAAGCGCATGATGTTGTCACTGGGACAGGGGCAGACCTGACTCTGTCGGGCGGGACTGGATCAGTTGCTAATGGCGACATTATCCTCAGCGGCGATGTCCACGCAAGCCAGATCACTGGGACGAACAATAACTTCGTGGGAGAGGGGGCAGGAGAAAGTAATAGCGGGACCAATAATTCCGGGTTCGGCGGCCTGTCGCTCTATCAAAACACCGGAAGCTACAACACAGCGAGCGGGTTCGAGTCGCTCTCCGGCAATACCGGGGGTGATAGCTCTGGGTTCGGTTACCGGTCGCTCTACAACAACACCGGACTTTACAACACCGCTAGCGGCATGCAGTCACTCTTCGGTTGCACTGGAAGTTACAACACCGGTAGCGGTGTTCACTCCCTCAGGAGCAACACCGGGGCTAACAACACCGCTAACGGCGTCTTCTCGCTCTATCTCAACACCGGAGATCACAACACCGCTAGCGGCTACGAGTCACTCCGGAGCAACACCGGTAGCAATAACACGGCTGGCGGGTATGCCTCACTGATAGGGAACACGGGGTCCAGCAACACGGCTAGCGGCTTTAGTTCAGGTCGCTATCAATCGGGCGGCACTTCTGCCCTGACGACAGCATCTAATTCTGTATTTCTCGGAAATACTACTAAGGGTATCCAGGGGGCAACCAATCAAATCGTTATCGGCGACACTGCCGAATCTATCGGAGCCAACACTGTTGTCCTAGGTAATGACTCCATCGTTACTACGGCTCTCAAGGGGACCGTGACTACCTCTAGTGTTAATTTTACTAACACTGCGGGCACGATACACGGGAAATGGGACGGCACCTCTAGAGTCTTTTACACAGGCGGCGACGCTTTCGCTGTGCTCACCAGTACCGGAGAGACTAGGCTCTATGATCTCGGGGCGTTCGGCTGGACAGCCAGCTCCGCTGCTTCCAGTGGGACCATGGATTTAATCCTTCGCAAAGCAGCAGCGGCAACACTCCAGCTCGGCACCGACCACGCAACCGTAGCAACCGACCAGACGATAAAAGCTCATGACGTCGTCACAGGAACAGGTGCTGATCTGACTCTGTCAGGCGGCACTGGATCAGTTGCTAATGGCGATGTGACTGTCAGTCACGGGGGCTCAGAGTCGTTTCGCGTGACATCGCAAGGATTAACCACAGGGGGACTGACTAACGCTTCGCTGATCTGGAAGGATCTAACTATAGGGAGTACATCCCCCGGCGTGGGTGGCGGAATGAATATAGTCGCCGGTGCTAACGGCCAGGGTGGCGTCTACTTCGCGCGTGGAATTAGCGGGGACGACAGGTTTAGAGGGTTCCTCTACTACGATCACTTGAACGATACTTTCGCGCTAGGCTCGAATGGAGTAACCGCGATTACCCTTGATAGCACACAAAACGTCGGCATCGGCACGACGACACCAAACGCCAACGCGATCCTCGATGTCTCGTCGACGACCAAGGCGTTTATTCCTCCCCGGATGACGACGACCCAGAAAAACGCGGTGGCATCTCCCACTGCTGGAATGGTCGTGTATGACTCCACTCTCAGCGCTTTGTCGGTATACGCGAGCGGCGCATGGGGCGCTGTTGGCGGCGGCGGTGGCGGCGGGGGCGGGGCTTTCACCGCAGCAGGAGATACTACTATCACTCCGACTACTGCGCTCCTCCTGAATGGGATTGTAGGTAATGAGGCGGCGTTGACTCTTGCTTACGAGACCAATAAAACTGCAGGTAATGATACCGGGTTACTAATTAACCAGACTGACACTAACAGTCCCGGCAATAGCAATCTGCTGGATTTGCAGGTGGGCGGGGCTAGTAAGTTTAGCGTGAGCGCCAATGGGGCAGCAGGCATTTACGCTACTGGCACCAACAAACCAACAGGCTTCGGCATCGGCAGCCCTGCTACAAGTCTCCTAGGGGTCTGGGGGGGTACTCGCTGGTGTAATGCTTTCGGAACGGATCGGATGGTCCTTGACAGCACTTCTTGGCTAGGATTTAGCTCACTGGCAGGGTCAAGTGATTCTTTCGCTGGCGGCAACAATGTAGACCTAAGGCTCTACCGAGACTCAGCCAACACTCTAGCACAGCGCAACGGTGTTAATGCGCAGACATTCAACATCTACAACACCTATACAAGTGCCACCGATTACGAGCGGGCACATATCGGTTGGAACGATACGGCTGACACTTTCGTCATCGGCACAGAGGCACACCCTGCTGGCGGTACGGCGCGGGGCATTCATGTTGAGCCAGGCGGAGCGCTTAAGCTCAAGGCGGCTACTGGGAACCAGCTCACGTTAGGCGCTAATGGAAGCTATACGTGGCAATTAACAACCGGCCACGTATTCGGGCCAACTGGGAACAATGTAAGAGACCTCGCGTCTACTGGTGTCAGGCTCAAGAGTGCCTACCTAGGCACGACGCTGGACATCTCCCAAGGCACCCTCACGGATGATGCTCAGGCACTCAACATCACCTCAACTTGGAATGATGCGGCTGACACATTCACATTGATCAAGGCCGACGTCACCGACACCGCCAGTGCGGCGGGGAGCAAGCTGATGGATTTGCGGGTGGGCGGGACCAGCAAGTTCAGCGTAGATAATGAGGGGGTCGTAAACATCGGGTCAACGCTCAACAGCTACGACTTGATTTTAGGTAATACGACTAACTCTTCAGGGCTGGCGATTAAGAACTTTGGGGTCGTAAAGACAATAATTTCGGCTTACCACGCCACTTATAATTCCGGCTACCTGCTAAGGTGGCAGAGCTCGACCACCGCCTCTTCATCATCGGCGGACCTAATCCTCGGTCGCGATGCAGCCAACACTCTAGCACAGCGCAACGGTGTTAATGCCCAGACTTCGAATATCTATAACACGGACGACGGAGCGGGCAACTACGAGCGCGGCCACATCGGTTGGAACGATACCGCTAACGCCTTCGTTATCGGCACAGAGGAGGCGGGAACAGGGGTGGCTCGATCTCTGCTGTTGAAGGGAAATAACGATATCCTAATGGAGGTTCAAAACAATACCGGTTCCCAGGGCGGGATTCGGACGTCCACGGGGGTGCCTTTGATGACTTTCCGAGGGAACAAAACAGGCTTTATAGAGGGCTCGAACCTAACAATAGACTCACTGCCTACTTCAGATCCTGTAGCAGCGGGGAGGCTCTGGAACGACTCAGGGACACTGAAAATTTCAGCAGGTTAGAACCGGGGACAACCAACGCAAGATTACGTCAAACATCAACCTGGTAAAACCCCAGTAAACGCTCTACGCTCTGAGCTGATCAATCTCGGCGCTATGGCCGCCTCATAAAAATCTCTTAACCTATAACAATAAAACATCATGCCTAAAGCAATTACCATCACACCAGCAGCACCCGCACCAGTAGAGCTAACATCAGCCGAGAGGGACGCTCAGCGACTCATCGTCGACTCAGACCTGGCCCTCCAGCGCCTCGCAGAATCGATCAGGCGTGGATTCGAGACCGTTTGGGGGACTCCAGAAAACCCGAAATCCAAGGAAGATGCGCAGGCTACCGTCGATGCACTAGGCGACAATCGAGCCGAGTTGTTTTCTCGCCACGCGGCCATCGTGGGGCTGCTCGCAACTGAAGGCCTCGCGACTTTTGAAGCGTGGGAAACTGTGCCCGCGTATGTTGTGGGAGAAGACGGCGTGCTCGTCGACCTAGCGCCCGAGTGGATTACTGAGGAGGGCGTGGCATAATGAAAGTGAAAGAGGCTATTTCGAACACACCCGCAGAACCCCCAGCAGAAGAAGTATAATAAAACAATACCCATACCAACCTATGAACGAACAAGAAACCATCCCAGACGAGACAACTTCAGATCTGAAGCTCACCCCGGAAGAGTGCCAGACTGTGCTACAGTGTATGGACTCCGCGCTTAAACAGGGGGTAAATGGTCTAGCAGGAGCCTCTGCCTTGATTTCTTTGGCAGACAAGCTGGCGACCTCCATCAAGCAATCTAATAAAGCCACCGAATAGCTACCAGCGACGCTACTAGAGGTGATATGAATATTCAGACCTCGTCGTCAGCATCGCCCTCTTCCGGATCTTGGCGAACAAGATAGATTCTGATGAGTTGGTAAAAACAGCGATCAGCGCGGCTGCTGTCGCCGTCGGTCTAGCAATCAGAGCACTCTCCCCTAGGAATTGAACAGGCACCCGTCAATGACAGATCGCCCGCTATTCTCTGTTTCAGAGAAAGTCATCGCCATCATGGGCAACGCAACTTCATGGATCTTTGCTTCTATAAGCCAGGACTTCATGTCGATTGCTGCAGGAATCGCCTCGATATCCACGGCAGCCTACATGATCACCAAGATGATCCTTCTCATCAGAGGGTGGTATCCCCCAGACGAGTAATGGGCATCAAATTCCTCTTCATGGCTCTCGGATATTATTTCAAATCCCGTGCCGACGACACAGACATCAGATTATATCGTGAAAGCACAAAACTTAAAAAGCAACTCGAAGCCAAGATCTGGGAGAACCGTCACGGTGCTCCTGAGCTTACTGCTATTCTTGCCAGTGAGCTGTCAAACGAAGAGCACATACGAGAATCGCTGGAGAGAAGGATCAGAGCCGACTCTGACTCTGGAGGAAGCTAAAGCGTTAGACATCATCCTGAAATACTCACACCCCGACTACATTGGACTTCTCAAAGATCAGTAAAAAGCTGGCGGTGACTGTCGCCACCGCGCTCATCGTCGGCTTCGGATCCCAGCTCGGATTAGACCAGGCGATGATCGACTCCGTCGTGTACTTTGTGGTGACTTACCTCGTCGGCCAGTCTGCGGTGGACGTCACTAAGGAATTGAAGAAGCCGACGCCACAAGCACCACCTCAAGTGGTCTACGACGTCACTAAGGAATTGAAGAAGCCGACGCCACAAGCACCACCTCAAGTGGTCTACGTGCCTCAGCCTAACAACGCTCCAGCCCCGTCACCAACGGGTTTAACACCAACCCAGAAGTGGCCATGAAAGTCATGGTAGATCCAGGCCACGGTGGCCCAGTCACGAGCGGCTACAACTACGGAGCCGCAGCTAACAGCGTTGTCGAGAAGCACGCTGTCCTCACGATCGCTCTCCACATGAAAGAGCTGTGGCCTGACGAGGTGCGCCTAACGCGCTCCACCGACAGGCTTCTCACTCCGAGCGAACGGGCCGACATCGCCAACAATGCAGACGCAGATCTATTCGTGAGCCTGCACATGAACGCCTACAATCCACGCCCAGCGGCACGGGGGTGGGAGATCTTCCACGCCAGCGGATCTGAGTCCGGTGAGAAATGGGCGAAGAAGGTCGCGCCTAGGGTCTATCACACCTTCCCAGCTGGGTGGCCCGACCGAGGCATTAAGAGCGCTAACTACACCGTTCTCGTTGAGACGAAGATGCCTGCGATCCTGCTAGAGTATGGGTTCCTTACCAACCCGACGGACGCGGCGTGGCTCTCTAGCACCACCAACCTGCACAAGCTCGCTCTCTCCACCGGATTAGGAATCGGACTCCCAGATCCGTTCAACAGGATCACGCACCCTGCTCTCAAGCGGCTCGCCGAGTCTGGGCCAGATAAGCTGTTCGAGGGCATCGAGGCCGACCTGGCCGAGCTGAAACACCTTTTCAAACGCACCTAATGGGCATCGTCGCCTTACTCAAGAAAACCATGAGCAATTTCTATGGGAGCAGTAGCTCCTGCACTCCGACTACCTACAACGACCTTGTCGCCAGGGTACAATCTCTGGAGAGTCTCAACGATGGATTATCCTACCTGAAAGGGAATGAAGTCTCTTTCGGTGATATCCTCGCCAAGCTTGACCAGCTCTGCGCTATCCAGAATCAGCAGACTACTATCCTAGCGGACTTGCAGAGTCGATTGAACTCTTTGGAGACTAACGGATCGCCAAGCATTATCTCGGTGACGACAACCACAAGTATCTAACGCTATGCCTATCTCTAATACTGACGATCCTGGAAGCCCTGTCTGCCCATCAGATGCCAAGGTCTTTACCACCCCTGGTAGCTGTGGGACGTCCAACGCTGGAGAAGTGGTTGACACGGTGTGCGGGTCCTGCGGGACCACCAACTGCACGGATTGTGTCACCCTGAACACTATCGCATCGGTGGACACCAACCAATGCTACCGAGAGACGGGGAGCACCACCTCAGCGCCATCTACTGCGTGCAGTGAGTCCTTTCGCGGGACCACCCGGGCCTGTGACGGTCACCTAGTGGTCAAGGGGTCTCCAGGAGATGCGTGCTTGCAACACCTGCACAGCGAGAAACCTCTTTTCATTACCACTGACCCTGATTACGGATCAAAACTGACGAACTCACCCCAGGTGACCGTGCCGTCTGCCAATGGTTACCAAGTCACCGTCACGGGTGATGTTTTGACTGATGCGGCGGGGAATCCTCTGATCTCATCGGTCCCAGCTTTCACCAAGATCTGGGTGTCAGGTGTTATTGATCGGGGGGATGATCAGCTACTTGTGGCCCGAGCTACAAATTCAACGAAGCCACTCTACCTCAAAATGGAGGGAGGGTGCTTCACCTTTGCCAGCCCGGATGAAGGTCAACTCTGTTCGAGTCTACTACCTGAGAAGGAGACCACGGGTCGTCTACTTATGGTAGACACCGTCGCGGACTGTGATGGAGAGGACTGGTGTGTCAAAGAGTTAGATCTCGGACTAGAAGATGGGCTGTGTGTCCATTTGACAGCAGCGAAGGATGCCAATGGCAACACCGCCATCACTGCGGTTGCCCCTACGGCTACCGAAGGTTTCCTCCGCACTAACCCAGATGATCTCTGTAGCCCACTAGCATCAGACACTCTAACAGATGCTGAGATCACCCAGTTGACTGGGTTCATCAACCAGATCTTCTGTGCCCCAACAATCCGGGGGGATTCTACCGTTGAGATCGACCGGCTCATCGGATGTATCACTCGAACAGTAGACGGGGTCAGCACTGAGGGGCCAGGGCCAGTCACACTATCTGAACTCTTTGAGCAGCTAGAAGCTCTTCGGGAGGCAGACCCAACTTTAACAGATCAACCAGTCGAAGTTGGCGGGTCTCCCCTAGCAGATGGGCGGTGCTACACCGCTTGCTGGGACGCCGCATCATCTACCTTCAACTACCTGCCAGCCTCCACGGAGACGAAGGTGCCTTTTCAACAGATCGCGGTGTTCTCGGATGTCTCGACTACCGAAGGCGACAACAGCACGCCTTACGGGATCAGCCTTGCAGCGCAGGGAATTATTGTTGGGAGTGAGACTCACGTGACCGTCTACTTCCAGCTTGATCACCGGGACACCAGTTCCACCACCGCCCAACAATCGTATACTTATGTTAGCGTGGGTGGGACGGTGATCGCTTGGGCCGGAACTCGGGATCTCGGCCAGGCCGGGTCAGCAGCTTTCGACGCGTCTGACGCCAATGGTCAAGCATTCACCACGTTCGATGTTCCCATCAGTAATGGAACCATCAGCTTCCTAATGGGACGTAACCGTCAAAGCACCTCAGGGAGCAGACTAGAGTCTTTCATCCGGGCCAGTATTATAGGATTGAAAACGATCCCCGTCTAATGGCTGAAGCCCTGACAGTGCGCTTCCCGATCTTGGGAATGCAAGGTCAACTGGATCCTCTCAGCGTCACTGATGAGGCCTACCAGATGGGCGTCAACGTGCATGTTAGGAAGCAAGCTCTCGGACAGCGGGACGGCTACCGGGAGATCCCGCTTCGATCCACCGTTGCCGGATTGGTGGCGGAGTTTCAGGCTCTAAATATTCAAGGCGCGGTTCGCTACCAGCCAGGACAAGGTCAGTCGGCGTTGCAATTTTCTTCGAAGGGTGACTACCTCGCCATCAGTGCCGGAGGTCGCCGTTTTCTAGTTGAGGTTGTTGGGCGGGGACCTTCGGCCTATGGCAACTTGGTTGAAGTGACAGGTGGCTTTCCTCAGGCCCCGGATTTGCACATGAACTGGGGCCTCCAGGCGGAGAACTACCTCATCAACACTGATGACTTCGGGAACACTACCATCTACGACGGAACGGAGACGACGATGGAGTCCACCGGATTCGATCCGTTGGACCCAACTACCTCCAAGATCCCTAACCGAGTCCGGATGCCTGTCTACACGCATGGCCGGGTGGCGGTTGTCGATGGCCCTAGAGGGATGTTAATTGGTGACATCATTCACGGGCAGGGAAACAGTGACGCTAGCAATCTGCTTGACTTCTCTGAGCAGATCTACTGGGCTGAAGGCTTCGAGTTTGTGGTTCCAACTGACGCTGGGTCAATCCTTGCGGCTTACAACCTTCCGACGCTGGGGAACTCATCTTCACATGGCGAGCTGATCGTGGAGACTGAGGAGCGCGTCTACGCGTTCAAGACTCAGCTCTATCCGAGGACCACATGGATCGATACTCCTAACATGATTACCACGGTATCTGCTGAGGGCGGTGCCCGTGGCCCCTGGGCGTTTGACATTTACACCGACAACGCCATTCGGCGAACACTTCGTGGCATCGAGACCCTGACCTTCTCCAGGCGAGGATCCGATCTTGCTTACGAACCTCAGGAGCTGCTGAGCGAGCAGATCGATGACTTCCTGGAGAGGGACTATGGGCCCCACCTACGCTTCAACAACACCAAGGTACACCGAGCGGCGAAGAACATGTATTCCACTGTTCAACCTTGGCTCAGTGGCTTCCACTGGAAGCATCGCGGATTGGTCAGCTATGACTACAAGGGTAAGCGGTGGTCTGGCGTGAACGTGAACCCGACTCCTATCCGCGACATCAAGATGCTGATCCCGCTGAGCATGTCGGGCGAGAGCCGCTTCTTTCAGATCGCCGGTAACGACGAGACGACGCAATCCATCCGGATTCTAGAGGTAGAGCCCGACCTGCGTGAAGACGTTCTGGTCGACGGCACGTATCCGATTAAGTCTGCGGTCTATGTCAGGGCAATTTATGGGGACCTCAAGAACTCGATTGTTTTAGAGTCAGGAGAGCTTCAGTTCTCTCACGTGGCGGGCGACGTGACGTGGGAGGTGCTCTGGAAGTCCGACTGGTCGAGCGGGTGCTGGACTGAGTGGGCTAGTGGCAAGATCTGTCACACGGATGTCGGAGCGACCGGAGTTAAGAGCGTGGAGCTTGGAGTCTTCAACGGATGGGAGATTGAGGGCGTCCCTGTCAAAGCTGCAAAGAGTTTTGAGTTCGCCATACGCTGGTCCGGGAAAGCTGAGTTGAGGTATCACTCAGTTGAAGTCTCTGAACGTGAGCAGGACGCACCGGATATCCTCGATGAAGATGCCGCCTGCACCGATGACCCAATTTGCTGCGAGAGAGCCGACCCCCTAGCTATCTATGAGAACTTTTAACAGGAGTGTTCAGCGCCTTCTCGAGGCAGTAACCGGCGTCATTATCAATACGGTCGAGGGTCAACCCCTCCGGGGCTCCACCCATGTCTTCAAGAAAGTTGGCAAACTCACCCCAACGTTCGCATACCGAAATACCTCGACCCCCACGTACTAACATACCATGGCAGTCACCACCGAATCCTCAACTGGAGCTAATACAAGCGGCGCTACTCAAGCAGTGGTCAAAGTCGCTGTGGGTGGCTGCATAACACAAGCTTTAAAGACGTCTCTAGAGTCGCAACTGGTTATCGAGTTCCCTGATGCGATCGATGCCACCGCTGGACTAGCCGCTCTCTCGTCCGTTGCGGTCAACCAGATCGTAGCGCAGCTCGTTGTCTCTCCAGACTTCGACACCTTGCTAGGAGCCAAGCTTTCAGAGCAGACCTACGTTGACCAGGTAGTCGCTTCGATCCTCGCGTCCGACACGTTCAAGGTTGACCTGACCACGGCGATCAACACAGCACTGGCATCGGCAGAGAACATCGCCACCATCGAGACTGCTCTCTGTGCCAGCGAGTCCTTCCAGACGTGTGTGACCACCTTCGTGGTCGCTTCTACGGCTGCCGCGACGCTCGTAGATGCCCGGATTGAAACTGCACTGAACGCCTTAGACACTTTCGTTTGCGCAGAGCAGGACCACGAGGTCAACGCAGCTTTGACTGTTAATATTCCAGTGACTGGCATGGTCACAAACGACTACTTTGTCAGTTACGTGGTGACGCAATACACTGGGGGCGGCAACACGGATAATGCCGTGGCTCAGACTGGGACAAGGACTCCAACGTTCTACCCGATCACCTTCCCTAACACTGCCCCCGGAGACACCGTCCGGATTCACTCCGTAAGAATCAAGTGCGACTAAGCCTATGAATCAAACACACGGATCATCGATGACGGTGAAGAAGGCTCGGGTCGAGATTGGCCGAGCACTCTCACAAGCTGACAGCACGGAACAGCTCCGGATGCTCAACTTGATAAGGTCCTACCTCTATGCCAATCAGCGAAAGCTCGGATTGAATCTGAGCACGCCACTCTGTGTGCAAGTGGGCTGCTTCTGCACGGAGTGCCCTGACAGGTGTGAAGGCGACATGCACCGAGGCTTCCGGCTGCCCAGCCGGTTCCAGAGCCTGGAGTCAGCTGTCATCAACAAGCGGCACGTGCCGGTGTTCTCGCACTGGCGGCTACCATTCGACAACGTGTCCGGATTCCCAGGTGATGGGAAGGCCAAGCTCTTCGATGCGGGTACGAACCCACTGGAACGAGACTTCACGAATTGCCACCCAACCGCACTCCGGATCGTATCCGAGAAATATGCCGCCGAGCAGACGATGGCGGTCACTGGCACGACGCTTGAGGGCAGAGAAGAGACTTTTGACTACAAGGTGACCCTAGTCGCTCAGATCACGAACGAGGTCTTCAAGAGCATCTCCCACGTCACTTTCGAAGACGGCGTGAAAGGCCGGGTGATCCTGTCCGAGCCGGATGGCCGAGAGCTTGCTCGCTACCACTGCGGACAGACCGTGCCACAGTTCAGAGAATACCGACTCGTGAAAGGCTGCTGCCCAGATGGGTGCTGTCCTGAGAGTGTGATCGTGATCGCCAACGCCACCTACGAGGATGTCTACGACGACCTCGACATCGTCGAGCATGGCAACCCGCTAGTCTGGAAACTGCTAGCCAAGTTTATGCGTCTGGTAGACAAGGACGACAAAGACTCTAACGACCGTGCAAACATGACGGACTATTTGAACTTAGCGACCAGCTTGATGGTGGAGCAATCCACTGTCGAAGATGGCGAGAACACGGACTTCCGCTTTAGGCGGGCTCCGATAAAGGGTGGGAGGCTCGGCAACCGGTTCTATGGTGCAAGACGTCAATAGCGTAGAGTATAACACTCTTACCGTGGATGATATCGTAGACATGCGTGAGCTTATCCTCGGGTTCGGAGAAGCGTCTCAGATGCTCCGCATCTTCGAGACTAAGATGGACATGGATCACTTCGAGAGGACGGTCAGTCAGCTCTTTGCGTTTGGCATGGCGAGCGGCATCATTGCTAAGGTAGACGGTAAGATTATCGGCGTGTTCCTCTACAGCAAATCGCCTAACGTGTTTAGCGCAGAGATGACCGCGCAGGAAATGATCTGGTTTGTGCTCCCTGATTACAGAGATAAATCTGTGGGGGCTCGGCTCTACTCGCGTGCCACGAAACAGGCCAAGGACCAGGGTTGTGTCTACATGGCGATGATCCATCTTGAGACCAGCATGCCTTCAGAATTAAGGGCGTTCTACAATCGACAGGGCTACACTCACATGGAGTCCAACTTCCAAAAAAGACTTTGAACCTAACCGTCACAGATAACTTTCTTACAAAGCCAGACAAGGCTCGGGACCGAGTCTTGAAGAGCTGTGCTTTCGGCGGTGAGATGTATCAAGGTCATTTCTTTCCCGGTGTCGATGCCCGTCTTCCGTTAAACGTGAACCGTAAGATTGAGGATGCGGTCGGCACGGGCATTGACGTCGTTCTACAATTCTGGCGGCTGTCCAAGCCGGGTGACCCATCACCGACTGGGGTGCATGCGGATCAGTCAGCGGGGAACACCGCAGGCGTGCTCTACATGTCACCCGAGCCGGATGACCCGATGGATGGAACGGCGTTCTGGCGGCACAAGGACCGAGGCACTGATCACGTCCCTCCGGCTATTCTCCAAGGGTCAACGTCTGAACAAGAGGAGTATTACAAACAGCTCAACGCTGATACTAAGGACATGTCCGCTTGGGACATGACGGCTCTAGCTCGGTCCAAGTTCAACCGTTTCATCACCTACCCGTCACACTACTTTCACAGTCGATATCCGATCGACCCAACCAACTACGGATCAACCAAGGACTCGGCTAGGCTGACTTGGGTGGTCTTCTTCAATACATAGATCATGGGCGTTTTAGCAGCAATAGGAACAGGATTGGCAGCAGTCGGTGCAGGTTCAGCCACAGCGGGTGCTGCCATCGTAGGGGGCGTAGCTTCCGCAGCGGGAAGCGCTATCTCCGCAAGCAAGCAAGCCAAGGCTGCCAAGTCCGCTCAGAAGCAGCAGATCAAGGGCATCGCTGACCTCGGACGGATCCGGGAGGATCTGCAGAACCAGGCACTCGGTGGCACCTTCGCCGGTCAATTCGGGGGAGCCGACATCTTCGGACGTCGACCAGATCAAATTGATCTTGGTGAGAGTGTCAGGAATGCTGCGCAAGCGAACATCGGCAACCTGGGTATCAACCAGGACTTCGCTCAACGTGCTAACACCTCCATCACAGATGAGGCTATCCGGCGAGCGTCCCAGTTCGATCCGAATTTCCGGGAGAATGTCCGGGGTCTCTCGGCGCAGGCGAGGTCTTTGATCAACGGCGAGATCCCTGAAGACGTCTTGCAGCAGATCACCCGCAACCGGGCACAACTGAACGCTGGGCAAGGGGTGCCCGGATCTCAACGCCAGGCAACAGCGCGTGACCTCGGCCTGACATCCCTCGGACTGCAACAGCAGGGGGCGTCACTGTTCACGCAGATCAATGCGATCCGGGACAGCGTCGATCCAATCTCCAGACAGATCGGATTGAACCAGCTGCAGATCTCGCCACAGGCACAGATTGAAGCAGACCTGGCGAACAATATCTCACGCAGCTCAGCGGACCCAATCGCGGCTCAGCTGTTCCAGAATAGCTATGCCGGGCTGCGCGAAGAAGCCTTCGCTCGTTCAGGAGTCTCGGTTCCTGTAAATAATACCCTCGGGGCAGGGTTGAGTGGGGCTGGCGGGGCATTGACTGGGCTGCTAAAGGGAGGAGCCTTCTCTAGAGGAGGCACTGCACCAACACCAACCACCTCACAAGGGTAAACGCCCTCTATAGATTATGGCATTCGAACAACTCATCGCAGCTTCACAGAATAAGATCGATCTCGGCCAAGCGGCGGTTCAATCCGCGAAAACTGGACTGGGGATCACTAGCAGCTTCCGGGAGATGGACTCCACCATGCTCGCTGCTCGTCAGCAAGCGGTAGCTGAGAACAGCATTGCCTTCGAGCAGGCGGTCCGGGCGGGCAAGGCCGCCGGGGAGGGTGAACAGCGCCGGATTGACAATGCTGCCCGTGAGCAGGCGGGCATCGCACAGGCTGAACAGATCCGGATCAACCAGCAGCAGGCTGACTTGCGGGCGCAAGAGCTGAACATGCGGGGTAGCCAGTTCGATCAGACCTTCTCAGCGAATCGGTCCGATGCTCAACGCCAGTATGATCTTGATGAGCGGGAATACCGCGACGAGACCCGACAACGGTACGCCCGAAACCGGGCACTGCAGAGCCTTACAGGAGGCCCTGCACCTAACGGTGGAGGCGCAGTCATCTTTGGCGATGATGGGAACGTCGACACCAGCTTCGACGTCGACCTCAGCTCAGAGTTTGGGCAACTCGATGATGACGGGATTCCCGTAGACGAACTTCAGAAGTGGGATACATTCAGCGGCGGCAGTGGTCCTATCAGAGTCACTAACTACGGATACTCGGGGGACCACACACCGGATACGAACTCTAACAAGCTTCGCAAAGGCAGCCGCAACAACCGTCTCGTCCCCGGAGTCTCAGCGGCTCTGGATCCGGAGCTCGCCAGACAGATCGGGGCTCGCCCAGGTGACATCATCGCTATCGAGCACGACAACGGGACCCAGTACGTCACCTACGACGACGTCGCTGAGCTACAGAGTGGCACTGGAACGATTGACATCTACCGACCAAACTCTGGCAGCAACAACTGGGCAGGCAAAGCGCGTAGCGTCACTGTAGCTGCGTCTGGGCGACGGGGTAACGGTTTTGCGGGTCAAGGCATCCAATCTTTGAAGAACTGGATGGCGGTTGCCCAAGGGCGGTCAGGAGGGGCACCTACGACAGCGTCCCAAGACCCTCAGAGCCCTCCGGCGTTATTGGCTGAGGTCGACGGTCAAGCTGGAGGCGACACTGCTGAAGACCCCACTCCTAGGGATGAGCCCGATGGTCGGCAGCCATCAGATCGTTACTTGGATCCCGACTACATCAAATCGCTCCCGCGTGCTCAGCGTATCCCTTTTCGGAAAGCAGCCAAAGCAGAGCAGCGGGCCTTACGCGGGCTAGAGGACGAGCTGACCAATCAGACTGAGATTCTTGCCCTCCAGCAAGACGACTTGAATGCACAGATCGAGGCTAGCCAAGCAGCCAACAAGGCACGGTTCGACATCGACCTACCCTCGATGGACCTACAGATTAAACGCGCAGAACTCATTCAGACGAAAATGGGTCTAATTAGACAGCAGACGGCATTACGGCGCAACAAGGTGCGGGTTGAAGAGAAGCTCAAAGTCTCACAACCCGAGCTTGACTTTGAGAAGCTGACTCAAACCGAGCGGGAATTAGCAGTGGGCACCATTGAGATCGCCGCCCGGATTGGGGACGTGAGAAAGAACTTCGAAGAGCTGAACAAAGAGGACCAAGGGCGTCTACAAGGGCAGCTGACAAAGATAAAAAATATGGGGATCGAGGATTTAGACTACGCTATCTTTGAAGCCTCTGTTATCGGAGCTCTGCCTGGCATTGCACGAGATATCTTCAACGAGGTGGGGGTTCTCACTGATAAGGACATGGAGCGGTATCGCAAAATCCTCCCGGACATCACCGACTCTGCTCAAATTGGAGAGGTGCTGATCTCTACCCTGGAAGACATCATAGCCACCCGTGCGCACAGCGTGGTCCTCACTGCTAGACTCGCAAACGCGGATACCGCTGACATGATAGCGCTGCTTGAGGCCGAGGGCTTTGATATGGATCGAGTCAAGCCGGGACTTAACGCCGCCCAGATCAACGAGAACATCGAGACTGCAAAGAAGGAGTACAAGAAGGCACGCGAGGCACTGACGTCTGGTCAGGACACCACAGACCGGATCGCGTCAGATGGGACTATCTGGCGTTACGATCGAGTGAGCGGCAGGTCTTTCCAAGTGTCCGAATAGTAGCATGGAAATCTCTCTAACAGATAACAAGCCTGTCCTACTTGGACTGGATCAACCCGAGCCTGAGTCGATCCTGGATCGTGAGGGCCCCGCTCTCCAGATGGAACTCCCTCCAGAGCAGGAGGTGCCACCCATCTTCACTGGCGGTCGGCAGCAAAGGCACCTTTTACACGCGTACGTGGATGAAGCTGACGTTCCAGCAGCCCCGGTGGGGATGCCTCTGGATGAGTTTCTGGCCCTACCCAAAGTAGGTGAGAAGCCCGACCCAGGAGCCGGAATGTCTCCGGAGGAATTTCTAGCCCTACCCAAGGTCGACCTGGCGGCAATCGCTGATCAGAAGATGAACCTGCAGGACTTCGGCGAATTGAAACGGAGTGAGTTTGACGCTTGGCGGAAACGGGAGAAGCAGAAAACCTTCGGTCAGAAGTCTGGAGAGGTCGTCAGGGGTGTCCAGACGGGGTCTGGGACCATGATTGCTAACATCATCAAAACCGGGATCGGCGCGGCTGACGTCGTGGGCTTGAACGATAAACTCGTCGACACCTTTTTGGCTATCGGTGCGGATGATGCAGCCCTTGCTGTGGATAGCCTTACGCAAGAGGTGAGGCAAGACCCGAACGTCAAACTAGGCGGTGCTGAGTTTATGGCCAGCACGATGGAGGGTCTCGGAAAGTATTGGAACGGTCAAGCTGACTTCGGTCTCGGGCTAAAAGATTTCGCAGGCGTCCAGATAGCCAAGCTCACCAACTCGGAAGAAGCAGTGGAGGATCTCCGGTTTGAGAAGGTCAAGGCTGAGCTGCTCCGGAAACAGCAGACCACCGCACAGCCTGGGGAAACTTATGTAGGAGCCTGGTCCGTGGCGTTCGAGCAGGTGTTCGGGGACCCGACCAATGCTGAATTGGTTGAGCTTCAGCGCGGATTGGATGAGCTGGTCAACCCGGTGATCGCTGAGGGCATGGCGATAGCACCTGACATCCTGGTTGGCGCTGGATTAGGCAAGTTGATCGCCTCCGTGCCGAGAGCTGCGACGACCTCGACCCTGGGGGCTAAGGCGGCGGTGCAGATGGGGGCGTCTAGTGCGTCTATTGGGAGGAAGGTAGACTCCGTTCTACGTAACACCGCAAAGAGTGTTAGAGATAAAACTGTTAGACTGCGGGACGGGGCTCCTGCGGTCAACGGGGCCAAAGCAGTTGCCCCACTCGGCGAGAGGCTTGGGGGCTTTGCTAAGACTACCGCCGACTTGGGTGCAACAGTCGGAGGTGTAGCGTCAGGGAACTTCCCACTAGCACTGGCAGGCCGAGCAGTCGGGCCAGTCGCCGGGTTCACTGTCAAGACTGGGACCAACGTCGGACTTTGGGGGCTCAAGCACGGCTACCGAGCTACGCGTGGCACTGCTGGTCTAGTCAGAAACACGCTCTCACCTTTTGCACTAATCGCTAAGTCCAAGCTCGAATATGGGGTGGGGGCAGCTAACCGTGTGACTTATGCACGGATCGCAGCTGATAAGACACAGCCCGCGTGGACTCGTGCCGTCGCAGGTCAAGCTGAGTATATCAGCCGATCTAAGTCTGCCCGGATCATCGGTGCGGGCACAGGAGCCGGGCTCATCGAGGCAATGCAAGAAGGCCTTACTGAGTCAGCCATGCTCACTTCTACACCTAGCCGGGTCGGTGAAGGCATCGGAGGTGCGGGCATCATCGGCGGTGGTGTCGGACTAGCTGGAGGTGCCTTGGCTACACGGTCCATTGACGACCACTTCGCAGACCTAGACGCACTGCACTACCGGGAGTCGATGGTGGAGCGAGGGGATGACCCAACCCTTTTTGACGACTTGCCCCAGTCAGCACGTCGGGACCTTGCAGCGATGCAAGGGGTTCTCGGTGACACCGCTGACATCCGGTTAGCATCCGGGGCGGAGTTCGCTAAGGCGACCAACCAGGCACCTGGAGAGGCGGGCCAGCAGGGGGTGTTTCTAACTGACGCAGGCGAGGTCATCATCAACATGGACACCATCGGATCAGATCCGAATACTTTGTTGTCTACCGTCAGCCATGAGATTGGGCATGCCGCTTACAAGAGCCTCCCTGACAGCGTCAAGGACCAGTGGCGAGACATCGCTCACTATCAATTCGGGGACGCAGTGGTCGAGCAGTTCAGGACTGATTACAGCGAGTCACTGGGCCAAGAGGTGACTACCGATGTTGCACTGGACGAGATGTTTGCCGAGTATTTCCTTGGGGTGAACTCTACGGGTCGTAAGCTTCTGAAAGGTAAGGTGGCACTAGGAACTCTTGATGCTGGGGCGAACCGAGCGATCCGCCGGATCACAGACACCGTCAGGCGAAAGATGGGCATCGAAGGCGCGGACATCGACCCGAACACACAGCTGTTCGAGTTCACGCCCTACAAGGCCAACCCCGAGGTCGAGCGGTTTGTCCAAGATTCACTTAAAGAGCTAGGATCCCCTTTGCCCAAGGTCCCAATGCCGGACCCAGCCACTACTGTAGACCCAGATGATCCAGGTGTCAGTGCACTACAGCAAGCGCTAGACGCTGAGGCTGGAGGGGTCATCACACTGCCAAATGGTAAAGCGGTCTACCCCGTCCGGGCTGAGGGTGACAAGGTCTCCTACGTCGACGCAGATGAAGCGACTAACCGAATTCAAGAGAGTGAAGAGACTCCAGACTCCGATGATGTCCGAGTCCGGGAAGGGCTGGCCAACGCCCGAGAAGGAAAAGGCCCATTCACAGACCTCGTTCAAGAGGCACCTGTCGGGGCGTTTGCAGACCCTGCTGACCCGGTCGAAGCTGGTCAGCTAGCAGCTGCACAGGCTGCCGCAGCCAACGAGAATCTTGGGCCCAACACCAGAGCCCAGGCCCAAACGGATGTGGATCGGATCACTCAAGACAAAGCAGTGACACCTCCACCGCCCGCAGCTTACACGCCGGTCGACCCACTCACCGCAGCCGAGGCGTTCAAAGAAACGATCGACCGGAACATCGAACTTGGCGGATTGGAAATGGTACCCTTTCAATACGAGGGTGACGCCGGGATCCAAGAACGTGAGCTTCTGCCCTTCGGAGTGACCGTGAGCAAAGAAGGCGACCCATCGATCCGTGGTTATGACGCCGCAGCCGTCCGGGCTGATCTCCAGGAGAACGGAGCACCTGAAGGCTTCGACTCGATCCGTGACTTCCGAGAGACATCGACCCTAGCAGCTACTAATCCGGGTGCGATCACGCCTGAGAAGCGGAGCGCGTTGTTCAAAGCAGTTCGCCCGCACACTAGGAACTTTCTGTTTGACAAGGTCCGTGGAATTGGTGTCGAAAGTGCTGGAAAATCATCCACAACTGGAGTAAGCTCCAATAATATAAATGAGCCAACTAGAACAAGACCGAGAGCTTTTAGCTCAACACGAGGGCAAACACGGAAAACCTCAGTCGACCCAGGAGATATTGTCTCTTCCTACGAACGTGCTCGAAGCACGCAGGAGGATTCAGATCCGTTCCTCGATGATGGCTCTGCAGAATTTGACCCCGCCTCCTCAGCAGCAAGGGCGAGACAGCTCCAAGACCTAAAGCGTGAGACACCCAAGGCCACTCCAGAGATCCTACGACGAGCCAAGGCTGCCAAGACCTCAGGGCTTGGGGGCTTTGAGCATGACGTCCATGCCGAGAAGGGCGCGGACCGAGTGGTCAAAGTGTGGAAGCATGCCCTGGGTGACGGCGAGATGCCGATCCAATACATCAAGCGGCACCAGGTCTTCAACCGGGACTTTGACATGGGCTCCCGGATCGAAGGGTATGACCGGAACGGTGGCATCATCTCATCCTCTCCGTTTTTTGACGCTGAGAATGCTGACCTCCCCCACCCGACACCAGCGGATGTGGACATCTACATGCGCCAGAAGGGTTACCGCCAGACTGCCCCGGATGAGTATCGCAAAGGTTCTACCACTGTCACCGACGTCAAGCCGGAGAACTTCATCCAGACCTCGGAAGGGCCTCAACTCATCGACGCTCTGGTCGAGACTGACGACATCACTTCTCAGGTCTACCAGAACGAGTCCGATCCGTTTGGCGATGATCCGTTTGGCGATGATCCGTTCGCCAATGACTTCGGCGACGACAACTTATTCAGCCCTAACAGAGGAACTACTAATGACCCAACGCAAGCAAATGACCCCGCAGGAGCACTACGACTGGCTCAAGGCGACTCAACCCAAGCCGGAGGACTACGCGACACCGGAGGAGTTCGAAGAGGCGAGGATCGGGTTCAGGCACCGTACAGCCCATACGTTCAGACACCTAAAGAGCCTCCTCTCGCAGGGCTCCCAGCGACCGTTGAAGTCGACGGAAGGCTCGTCACCTTCGGGCCTCTAGAAGCTGCTCGCCAAGCGGCGATCGACTATACTACCGCAGCCGGGATTCCATACACCCCGATCCGGACCTACGCCAAGGTCAACCGGGAGCGGGCGACCCGGATCGCAAACGCGTTTGACCAGATGGAGCACAACCCATCTGATCCGGCGGTGCAAGAGTCCTACCAGGCGATGGCTGATGAGACCTTGGCGCAGTACGAAGCGGTCAAAGCATCTGGGCTGGTGATCGAACCGATGCCGCCTGGAGCCCCAGACCCTTACGGCAACCCACGCAACGCAGTTCTCGACGTGGTTGAGAATAACCACATGTGGTTCTACCCGACGTCTGAAGGGTTTGGCGGTCCCGCTTCCGCTGACGTGAACATCTCCGGAAACCCGTTGATGGACTACACCGGCGAAGTCATCAACGGTCACCCGATGCAGGTCAACGACGTGTTCCGAGTGGTCCACGATTACTTCGGCCACGTGAAAGAAGGGCTAGGCTTCCGAGCCGGTGGAGAGGAGAACGCTTGGCGAAGTCACTCCGCCATGTATTCTGACAAAGCCCGTCCAGCGATGACCACCGAAACACGTGGCCAGAACAGCTGGGTGAACTACGGACCATTCGCCGAAGCCAACCGCACCGCCAACGGTGCCGACACCGAATACGCTCCGCAGAAAGTCGGACTCCTCCCAGAGGAGTTCGTCACGGATGGAGCGGGAGATTCATTCAGCCCTAACAGAGGATCTACTAATGACACCAACGATATCACCGGAAGAACAGAGGATGTGGGACAACTTGGAGTGGGAGATGGCGGAGTCCTACCTGCCGCCGGGGACCTCGGAACAGGAGCGCGACCGACTCCTAGCCCACCTCGCCCCGGAACGCCAGAGTTCCTCGCAGGAAAACCCATCACTGGGCGAGCCCCAGCCCTCATCGAAGCTGACATCGATGCCGCTGAAGAAATCTACAAGCGGGTTGGACCAGACAGCGGAATAACTACCGGCATCACCGGCGTCAGGGATCCCCTGAGAGCTGTCCACTGGTCCAAGGCTAAAGCACCTACCAATCTCGATCCGAAGGTCGCAGGCGGTGCGCCAGGGGCTGAGGGCAAGCGTCAGAAGAACAACCCTGCTTTGTTTGAGCCTCGGACTTACTTCGGAGACAATGACTATGCTCAGAATCCGGAAGCCCTGGTCACTTCACGGGCGAAGTCTCGCGTCGACTTTGAGATTGATCGAGACAAACTCTTCGAGCCTGGAGATGCCCCTGAGGTTGTCGCTGCAGCCAAAGAGATCGCCGCACGGATCGAAGGGCCTCAAGCACCGGCAGAGACCTACATCGAGTCAGCGCTCAAAGCTACCGGATACGAAGGCGTCTACGATCCGGCTACGCGAGCAGGCTACCTCTTCAACGAGGTGGGTTTGGAGAACGCGTCGGTCTCGCAGGACCTCTCACCAGGTGTCAGGACGGAAGGTGGTGCGCTCTTTAGTGCCACTCGGGGTGACGCACGTGACGCACTTGATCAACTCACCTCGGACATTCGCGAGAACGTTGAGGAGTATGACTCTGACATAATTCAAGAAATCTACGACGCCAACCCTGCCGACCTGGAGGAGGCGTTCCCCGTGCTGGACTCTCCCTACTTTGGAGACCCGGCGACCTTCCGTGGCAACGTGTACCATCAGACGCCAAAGGAGAACATTCAGGGCATCATCGACGAGGGCATCGGGGCACGCAATCTCACCCGTGGGATCAACAACAGGGGCACAGGTGCATCGGTGTTCGCTGCTGCAGAACCGGACGAGTCAGGAACCTATGGGGATCACACCGTCGAGATCAATGTGGGAGCCCTTCGGGATGCCCAGGACATCCAGACCTCTCTGGAGGAGCCGGTGGCAGAGGTCTACCGTCAGCAGGCACTAGCAAGACACTTAGGAGAAGGCCCCGATCAGTTCGAGTTAGACACCAGCAGCGGGGAATCAGAGAGCACCCTGGTCATCGACGGGGGTGTTCCTCGAGACTTCATCCAGGTCACGGACCCAGACGGGGAGGTCATGTTTACGGGCGACGCTTTCAACGGCGGGATCCTCTTCAGTGTGCCTCGCGGTGAAGGGGAAATCTCAGCAGCACTCCCGACCGCGAAGAAGCCTCTGGAGATTCCAACCGACGCACCCATAGAAGCGCACCGGGTTGGCATCGGCAAAATTGACTACGCCGCACACACGCTTGGAGACAAGACGGCCCAGAAGACTACCAAGGCCCTCGTCGGTCTGATTAACAAAGTGGCAGGATTCGGAGACATCAAGTCGGATGGGACTTCCCAAGGCAACGTCAAGGCCTTGGAAACGGCTCGTGACCGGATCGTGAACAACCTCCTCGCGGTCTACGACGCGGTCGCCCCTCCGATCCAGAACTTCTGGCAGCGCTGGTATCCTCTTGCGCGTGAGTGGAACGAGGTGCAGGGCAACCGAGTAAACGTCCCGCATTGGGTCATCGCCGGAGTGAACGCACGCCTCTCCCCAGGGAAGGATTGGATCCACAATGTCAACATGACAGAACGGATCCTTGGCGTCATGGCCGAGAACCCAACCTTGGACGACGTCGTCTGGAATAAAGCCGTCGACGTGCTCACCACCGCCAAGCTCAACTCTCTCAAGGGCACCAAAGCGAAAGCCGCCAAAGCAAACCCCGAGCCGGTCCGTGCCGAGGTGGAGGCCAAGTTCACGAAGGACTTCGGCGACGTTCGTGGCAAGACGTTCTCGGAAATGAGTGACCTTCAGGCAGGGCTCTTCGCGAGGTATTACACCCAAGCAAAGGGAGACAACACGGTGACTGACTACTTCCACCCTGAGCAACCGCTTTATTCTAACGGTATCTCTTGGCAGTCCGGAGTCAACTTGGCGGGCGCGGTGAACATCTTGCGGAATCCCACCCTGGAGAACATGAGCGCTCAGTTAGGCAAGGCGCACAAGATCAGGTCCTTCGCTAACAATCAGATCAACCCAACGGAAGCGGTCTACCAGGACGTGACCATGGACACTCACGCTGCGGGGGCTGCGTTCATCCTACCCGTGGCACAGAAGAGTCCGGAAGTTGGGGACAACTTTGGTGGGCACACCAACTCCGCCCTCGGCAGTGTCGGGAGCTACCCGGTCCTGGCGGACGGGTATCGGATAGCGGCGGAAAAGCGTGGAGTAACTCCTGCGGCAATGCAGAGTGTAACCTGGGAAGGCGTTCGAAACCTCTTCCCTCCAAGATTTAAATCAGCTAAAAACCTAGAGGCAATCAGAGAATTATGGCGACAGACAGAAACAGGCGAGAAGACACAGGTGCAGGTGATCCAAGAGATCAACTCGATGGTGCAGGACTTTCTGTCGAGGAATCCACAGGGCAAGGGGCACTATCCAATGGTACTTCGTCCTCCGGTGGAGTAGCCTACTACGACCTAGACGTCGTTGACAACGTCGACGATGAACACCCTTGGGGTATCTTCGGCGACGTCACACAAGCATGAAAGCCCTGCACGAACAGATCGCCGACCTGCCTTACACTCTCCACTAAAAAACCCCTGGCCACGTCAGTGTGACCAGGGGGTCTTTGTGCATGTCCACCGCTCTAGATTCGCGCATGCACAAAGTGGTTAGACCTTAGCAAGACTCTTGAGGATCTGCAAGGCGTTGAAAACCTAACGACTGGAGAGGCCGATTACAGGGCGACCACTCGCCGCCAACTCAAGGCGGAAATTGATTCCGCGAACTGGCTGACGGGAGCTTGAAGGTTGCCTATCCACCTGGCGCTCACATGTCGCGGGTGAACGACAGCGCAGTCATCAAAGCGTCCTGCCCTTCTTCATGCTCATCTAGCGCCAGAGTGATCGCTTCATCCACGGTGCCGGGACACAGCAGCCGGTAGACCGTGACCGGCTCAGTCTGCCCGGTACGCCATAGACGAGCCTCTGCCTGGATCTTATCGATCAGAGACCACGTCTGAGTGTGCCAGCACAGGTTGCAGCCCCCAGCCTGAAGGTTCACCCCGATGCCAATGCCAGCTGGGTGGCCGATAGCGAGCGGGATCTTCCCGGCGTTCCAGTCCGCTTCGTGGCTGGGATCCAGATCCACGGCGCTGGGTATCTCAGTGTGAGAGAAATTCTTCATCACGAGGAGCGGGCGGGCCTTGATATTGAGCAGTGCCTCGGTCTTCTTGTCGTGGATGAAGTTCACCTTGCGGGACATCTTGCCCTCTTTAGTCGGGTGCGGGATCGCCTCAAAAATCTTTCCGGATGTGAACTGCAGGAGCTTGTTGACCAGCACGCCCGCAGAGGCTGCATTCACCTTGCCACCGCCTTTCAGTTCCAAGAACAGCTTCTTCTTGAGGACTTTATAGTCGGCCATGAGTTCCTTGCCTAGTGGCACCTCAATGTCGACGTAGGAGATGTCAGGCAGGTCTAGATACTCGCTCGTCTTCTGGCACAGGACCTTGTCCTGGACAAGACCCCAGATTTGCTCCTTGGCCCCAGGTAGCAAGTTCATGTCCCAGCCTTTATAGCCGGTGTCGAAGTAGCGCTTCGTGAACATGTATTGCGTCTGGCCAAACGGGTTCTTGTCCTGGAACACCGCTTGCATCATGCCATAGAGGTCAGCCTCGGATTTAGACCGAGGTGTCCCGGTCAGGCCCCGGACGAAATTCGCCTGCTGCAGTATCGGGGCGAGCTGTGTCATCCGGACGGCTTTAGGGTTGCGGGCGCAGGTCACCTCGTCCAGGACGACGTAGTCACAAGGCCAGAACTTGGTCGCCCGGATGAAGTCGACTAGCTTCTTCACTCGGTTGTAGTGTAAGACGATGACGTCGCTGTCGTCCCACTCCCAGGTGTCGTTCAACATGTTCACCTTCAGCTCCGGAGCCCACTGCTTGATCTGGGCGGGCCAGGTCATGTAAGCAGCGTTTTTCGGGGCCAAGACGAACATCCGCTTGCAGTCTCCGCAGAGACGGTGCCAGAGGAAGTCTTCGATCGTGGTGCGAGTCTTGCCGAGCCCGCAGCCTGCCGCATAGATCGCTCGCGGCTTATCGGAGAGCCACTCTAGACCCTCCCGCTGTGCCGGTTTAAGCGGGTGCATCCGGGTCTACGATGACCAGCTTCTTCTCCGGGTCGCCGTCGACCATCTCTTGAATCGACTTCTGGAACTCGGCGGCCTCGTCGAGGTCTTGATAGTTCTTCATCGTTGTGTTGACGATCTCGACCACCTGGTGAGGGCTGACCCCGGCTTTCATCCGGGCGCAATGGACGATGAAGGTGTAGAGGGAACTTATTAGAATCTCCAGGGCGATGACGGCGTTCTGCTCGGATAGAGTCTCGATCAGTCCGAGGCTCTCGATCACTTTCTGTGTCTTCTCCTCGCTTGGCTTTCCGAAATCCTTGAGGGCTTCGATGGCTGCGCTAGTGTCTGGCTTTTCGTTGTTGCTCATTGTTTATATCTGTTAGGTATTCTTTGCAGTATTCTAAGTCCGATGACCAGTCCGCGTTCTGATTGAGTGCTCGAAGCTCGGTCATGGTTCTCATCTGTCCAGCTCTAGGGAGGTATCCCTTTCGCTTCAGCTCCAGGAATGCCGTCCAGCCGGGCCCGATGACGAGGCGATCCGGGAAGTCCCTGGTGCCCTCGTTTTTGATGTAGAGCCACCCTTGAGCGAGGACCCATTCACGGAGCTGGGCTTCGAGGGTCTTCTCTTTGGGCTTGTGCGCTCTACCGGAGACCTTGTCTAACGCTTTGAAAAACTCTTCTTCTCCAGTCATAAGGGTGGTTTACTTCTTATAGTATGGGATCACTTCGGCTTCGGCAACAAGAGGCAGTCCGTCGGCCCAGGCAGGCATCTCACACATCACTTGTTCCATCCGGCGGGCCTCTTTCTCGGCGTCAGCGGTGGAGCTGAGACGGGCGACGGATTCATCGTGGATGAGCATCCGGGTGTCGAAGCCTGCTTTGATGAGGTTGTTGAATCCGTGCATCATGACGCAGGCGGCTGTGCTCTGTACCGCGCCTTGAACGAGCATCCCGCCATATAGTTTCTTCCAGCGGTAGTTCACCTTCAGCGGATCCTTACACCAGAAGGCCAGGCCCATTTTCTTTTCACCCCACGGCGTGTCTTGAAGCTCCAGCTTGATGTCTAGGTAGCTGATAGTCCGCCCGCTTGGGAGCTTACAGAAGAGGTATCGTCTCCCGTTCACGCCTCCGCAGAAGTAGGTCAGGCCACGCACCTTGACCTTCTCGCCTGGGTTGTTGACTGCGGCGATGGCCGCCTTCTCGCACGCATACCAGAACTTCACAATCCGCTGGTTCTCTTCTCGCCAGAGGTCCACGTAGCCCTTAGCCAGCTCGACCTTTTCCTCCTCGGATTCACCACCGATGATCACCTCAGCAGCCTGATTGTAGAATCCTTGGCCACCTAATCCGAAGCCACATCCTAACACAACAGCCTTCCCCAGATCCCGCTCGGGCGAGGGCTTGCCGATGTCGTCCGGGGTCACGTTGAATATCTTGGCAGACATCTTCCGGTAGACGTCGACACCATCCCGAAAGTCTTGAACGAGGTCGTCTTGCCCCGCCAACCATCCAACGATCCGTGCCTCGATGGCGTTATAGTCGCACGTGATGAAAGGCCCTTCCACAAAGTGACGGATCGAGCAGCCCATGTAGCGGTGGACCTCTTCAGTGTGCTTGCGGATCCGTTTGAGTGGTTCACCGGCGTCGATCAAGTCAAAAAATCCGCAGGTGTCCATTCCTGGCGCGGGCTTCTTCATGTTCTGGAACTGCAGCTGGAGAGAGGACCACCGACCCGTCTGCTGCGCACCGCCTAAAGCGAAACAACCCTTCACGGTGTCATCTGGCATGACCATGTCCAACATGCGGTCCAGCTTCTTCACAGCGGCCCCAGCGACGTGATAACGCAGCGCCATCATCTTCTGTCCGACGGGAGACAGGGTGGACTCGGTGTCGGAGAGGGCTAGCTCTCGGGTGACATGGGCTTCATCGAGACTCGCATACTCGTAGCCCTCGTCGTTGAACCAGTCGACACACTGAGCACGTTGCGTGGTCTTGCAGCCGACGGTCTCGGCGAACTCCGCTTCGACGCCTGCCTCGGCTTCGTCCCGCAGGCTGATTGCGTGCTTCACCGCTTTCACGTTGATAGGCACGCCCTTGATATTCATTTGATGGTTGTTGATGAAGGCTTGCCGAGCAAAGCCCTTGAACTCAAAAGGCTTTACCTTGTTGGCGACAGCCTGCTCCACGACGACGTCCTGAATACAATACTGGATGAACTCCTCGAAAGCTGCGTCGTCTTCCCAGGGCATTCGCCGCTCGCCTTTCCGCTTGCCAGCTGAGATAGGTATCGAGAACTTCCGGATCAGTCCAGATCCTTTGGAGTCTTTGTCTTGGCCGACACACATCTTGGCCACGGATTTAAGATCGTTAGGGAAGCCCGCTCGCCTGGCCGTAACCTGAGTGCAGATCCAGTTCTCTGGCGGGATGGTGAATCCAAAGTAGGATTGTGTGAGGAAGTATTCGAAGAGATAGTTGAATGCCCTAACAGTGTCACCCGGTTGCAATCCGTGCTCAAGATATTCGAGATACTCGTCGGCAATATCCCACTCTTTGCGACCCCAGATCACTCGGTAATCTTCAGGCAACCAAACCACTGGTGGCTCGCCGTCTTTGGAGATCGCCATCATCAGCACCTCGGTGCTGGGATCCGTTGCATAGCGTGACGTCCCTGCATCTCGGATATCAATCCAGGAGAACGACTCGTAGTCGATGCTGAAATCAGACACTGGCACGCTCCCTCCCGTGATCCGGATGGAATCCGTCATCGTCGATGATCAATCGCATATCATAAAAAAGTCGGACCCCCCAAGAGGTCCATGTTTTTAAAATCCGGGCTTAGCTTTTAAGTAAGAAAGGGCGCGGGGGCTACCTTCAAGTTTACC
>Ga0233413_10000232_pt1 | contig 28326 bp, 10 predicted proteins | sample Na_anoxic_6_MG_FD_189019 | JGI IMG/M metagenome (GOLD analysis project Ga0233413, IMG submission 189019) | Seawater microbial communities from Saanich Inlet, British Columbia, Canada - Na_anoxic_6_MG | ecosystem: Environmental > Aquatic > Marine > Inlet | place: Canada: British Columbia...
ATATCATAGTTAGGCATCATTAAGAATAACTTATCAATATCAAAATCCGACCCCATTTGAGTAGTAATTTCTCCAGGTACAATTATTGCTTTTCCTTGTGAGGGAGTTAAAATCTTTCTAATTCGTAAAGGTAGCATAGATGATTTACCCTGAGTTGGAATACGATAACCAACTATATTTCGTAATTCTTCAGGGAAACTTTCAGGGTCTACAATGAATTCTCCAGTAACAGGATGTCTAGGTAATTTTAATCTTTCAGCTAATTTATAAGGTATGTCTACTTCAGCAGCTTCAATCTTAACTATAGTAGCTTTATCTCCTTTTAGTTTTGTAACATGATGATACTCCCCATCTTTGACAACTATATCACCTACTTTTATTTCTTTTTCTTCTTTTCTAAATTGTTCTAAGTTTTTACTTTGAGTATCTTTTTTAGCTTTCCATTTTTTAAAGTTAGCTATGTCTTTTTTAGAACCAAGTATATGAATTTGTTCTTTCTTTTTTACAACTATTGTTTCATTTTTTGTATTAAAATCATAACCTTTCATTGCGTCATAACCATACGCATCTTCTTTCAATTCTTTACCTAGTTCATAATCTACAGTAAAGCCATACTCAGCTTCTTCTTCTGGTATGACTCCTAAATTTTCAGAATTTAAAATAACTTTTAATACGTTAGTATTTTCTCTAGATACTTTTGATTCTGCAGTTACTTTATATACATATTCTTTTTCAGTAGAAAAGAAATACCCATACTTATTACTTTTAAACGAGTCGAATTTTTCAGGGGTTCCATGATAAACTATATCCTTTAATTGACTGTTTGGAAATATTTTATCTATATATTCAGAATACTCTTCTTCAGTTCCTATATCAGATAATTCAGAGTTTTCATCAAATACTTCAGACACTCCATCTTTTAAATCGACCTTTTTCTTCTTAGGAAGTATTTGTTTAGTAGATTGTATTTCTGAAATATCTACAGTTTCTTTGCTTCCGTGAATAAATTTAAGTTCTTTACTAGTTTTATGACCTCCAAGTTCAGCAATTTGAACTAGAGATTCGCCATTAATAGTTTGACTCATTACGTTATTCTTTACTAATGAAAGAATAATTTGTTCAAACTTATTTTGAATAGTTGGAAAAGCCAAAGGAACTTTAAAATTAGAACGTTCGACATCTTCTACAATGCTATCAACAATAGCTAGGGCATCTAAGTAGTTATCAGGAAGATCTCTTTCTTCTCCAGATTTCTCAAGAATATTTCTAAGATTTTGTAAAAACTTTTTAGTTGATTCTTTATCTTGATTAGAAGCAAGAAACTTATCATATCCAATTTCTTTAAATAACTTTTCTCTTCCATTTTCTATCATTGCTTCAAGAACATCATGATATTTTTCAATCATTTCATCTCCTTTAATGATATTTCCTCCAACATTAAATTCATAATTAGAATAGTTCTTTCTTAAATTGGCTACGATTAACTTCATTAACTGAGAACCTAATTTAGAATCTCTAACTTTACTAGGAATAGTTTGAGGAACTCTTTGGAATCTAGTTTCTAATTCCATAGAATGAAGGTCATCTAAATTAGAAATAAGTCCATTTTCATCATACTTGAATTCTGTTATATGTTCTGCTCCAACTTTAACAGCAGAATCCATATTTACTTCATCAATATTCATTTTCAACATAGCTTTTCTAAGTTGCTCAAAATGAGGATAGTTTTTAGTAAATTCCATTAACAAAGGCATTGTCGAGTGTTTTATAAGAATACGAACCATCTTACCGTTTTTTAAATACATGCCATCATGGTATGTTTTAATAGGTGTAAGTTTAGGACGAACTATTACTCCATCTTCTCTTACATATTCGAATTGTCCTGTTATATCTCCAGTTTTTGAGTCTCTAGAGTTATAGTTTTTGTAAGCTTTATCATGTTCATCTGTCCACATATCATGAGCTTGCATTTTTCTCATATGCTTGTCTAATGATGTTAATCCCATAGCATCCGTTTTATTGGACCCTTTCCCTTTTCTATATGCTTTAACTGGTTTTTCTCCAAATACAGAAGCTAAGAAATCTAAATTGACTGTGTCTTTCTTATAAATATCTTTGATTACAGCCATGCCATAAGTAGGCTTATCTCCATATTCTATTCCAGGAATAAAGTCAGATTGAAAACTTTCTTGTCCAGGAGTTCCTAATCCACCAAAACGCTTAGAGTAATTTTCATAATTTTTGTATAATGAAAGATCTCCTGTCAACATTTTAATAAATGACATCTTACTAACATGATTAGCAATGATAAAATCTCTATAGAATGCGTCAGGGTTTTCTCTAAACTCAGATACACTTCCTGACTTAGTATAAAGTTTAGCTAGAGCACTATAATCTAATTGAGCTTTCTTCTTATTCTTATTTGATTCTATTCCGTATTCATCTAATCTTTCTTTTAAACTTTCTACTTGAGAATCTATCCATTCTTTTACAACAGGAAGAGCTTTATCTAGCAACATTTCAATATCTTCTTCAGCCAATACAGATTTATCTTCTTTTGAAGATTTAGCATAAGCTAATAATTTTTTTACTGCTGGATTATCAGTTTTATTTAAAAAAGGGAATTGATGAAACTCAAGACCTCTATAGTTACCTTTGCTATCTGGAGTAAATAATAACTGAGTTTTATTTCTAGAGCTTATTTTTATTTGTTCTGAAACTTGACTAATTCTCATCAAGTCTTGATAAATCATTCCTTTCAATATATTATCAATGCTCTTTTTAGAATATTGGTGTAATCCTTTTTGTGTAGATATTCTAGGAACACTTATAAACACTCCTCTATTTCTATCAGCCATTGTAGGAGCAGCTATTTTCATAGTATCTTTACTAGAATTATTTATAAATAAGTTAAGTCTATTTAATAATGTAGTAACTGGAGTAAGAGATGAATAATCAAAAGTATGGTCAACTTCTCCTTTCATTTTGAATCCATCAAAGTCTTCAAAATTAAATATTTTAGTAAAGAAGTTATTATGTGCTCCTTTAGGATGAGTAGCCATTATAGAACTTAAGAATAAGTCATCATATACACTCTCTGTTTGTCCTTGAGGAAATAAAGCTTTGTCTCCTTTATATTGCTCTACAAACTTATTCCAATAAGAATCAGATAAAGAAGATCTGTATTTCTTAAATGCATTAAATATTCTACTCATCGTAGTATGCATATTAACAGGATATACAGATTTGTTAGCGCTATTTATAAATGAACCTTGACTTTCAATTTCAAATTGTTCTCCTATTCTAATAAATCGTTCAATTATTCCTGACTCTTCTTTGTAAGGATCTTTATTATTTCTTAATGATTCAATAAGAACTCCTATTCCTCTATTATTATTAGAATGAATAGATTGACCAGAATAAATATATCTATATAACTCTCCATCTTTCAATAAATTATTATCTATAATTAATCCTTCCTCTAATAATTTTTTAAGGTCAGTTTGTTTAATATCAGCTCCAATAGTATTCATAAAACTAATTAAAGCATCAATATGACGATCCTCAATTATAGAATTATCAGTTCTAATCTCTTTTATAATGGTATGTTCTCTTTCAAGAAGAGCGACTTTATTTTGATTAACCATGAACTTAAGTCCTTTAAGTTCAAATAAACCTAATCCATCAGGACGGTGAGCGCTAGCAGACCATCTTCGACTTAACATTCTTCCTACTTTATTTTGATTGGAGTTAAAGTATTTAATCGATACTGTAGGCATTCCTGTTTCCTGATCATATACTACTTCTTGAGTTCCACCTATAAAATCAACATAAGTCATTTCCATATTAGAATAGAAAGAAGCAATAAACTTTTGATCTTCTAAGTTTCCTCTATCCATCTTTTCTTTAAGCTGTCTGTATACATAACCTATAGCTGGTTTTTGAGCTGCATTTCTTTTAAGCTCTGACATCATAGAGTTCCAATCAGTAGTATTAGTAAGAATATGAGCTACATCCTGATACATTTCAGAGAATGGCATAAACTCAGTAGTTCCTAAAAATGACATAGAAGGTCTTCCATCAGGAGTATACTTAACTATTCTAGACAAAAAGTTTTTAACCTTTTGAGATAAAGTATCTTTTCTATTATTTTCTATGGCTGCTTTACTATGATCTTTTTCTCCACTACCTAAAGACTCTTCTTCAGCACTTTCAACTAAATCTCCTTTTATAGTATATCCAAAACCTTTTAATTCTTTTTTAGCTAATTCTGCCCATCCTCTATATGTAGTATTGCCTGACTCATCTTTTTTACTATACCAGTTCTGGTAGATACTAAAAAGTTCTTTCCATTGTTTAGTCCTTTTAACTCCTGTAGGAAGTGTAAGGTCTCCATTGGTCATTCTTTGATAAAGTGCTTTAGCATCTTCAACGTTTATAGCTTCGTATTTATTAGTTTCAGGATTTAATTTTCTGAACATGCTTTTAACAAATATAGATCTGAGATTCTCCATTACTTCGTTAGGATCAACATCTTTAATGTCTTGCATATCTATAGTAGTAGCAAACTTACTAGTAATAATATTTATTACTGATTCAACTTGATCAGTAGTAAAGTCATCATAAATAGAATACTTATCTTTCTTTCCTTTTAAATACTTAAATCTTTTTTGAGCAAATTTACCACCTTCAATATCTTTAAAGAATGTATCGATAGTTGACTTATGACTCATATAGTCTTTAATATGTTTCAATAAACTTTTAAAGAAAGCAACTAGTCCTTTCTCAGTAGGAGCATAAGTTCCTTCTGATTCAACAAACATTCTAAATTCATCGGCTAGTCTTTCTTCTAGCACCATTTCATTTAACTCTTCAACTATATCTTTAAATTCTTCATTAGATACTTTAACTCCGTCTTTAGTTATTACTAATTTGTTGTCTGATGTACTGATTTCATAGCCTTCTTGCAAACCATATTCTTGAAAGTATCCTCGATAGTTATCGATAGATACATTCATGTATATGTTTCTAGGGTCTTGATCTTTATAATATCTGTTCTTCGCTAATGCTAATATCTTTTTTCTTTTAGCGGGAGTAAGGAATCCAGAAAAGGCAGCGTGAAATGCTTCATGATATGCTGTTCCTATAGGAGAATTTAAAGATAAATAAACAAGTCCATCAGTATATGATCCTGCTGCGTAAGCAGGAATATGATTTGCTATTTCTACTATTTGAGTAGCAGAATTAAAAGGAATGCCTCTTTGTTCTAACCAAGTTTTAGCTTCATCTAATTTAATAATTCCTTCATGTTCAATTCTAAATGTTTCAACAGAATTAAAATCAGGGTCCATATCCATAATGGTAGGTTCTGTTTTATTATTAATCCAGTTATCATTAGCAAGATAAGACTTAGTAAATATTTGAGCTTTAATTTTAATTGCTTCAGATCTACTTCCATAAAAAGAAACAGCATCTTTAAATAATTGAGATGGTTTTCCATTACGGTCCATTTCTATATGATTTCCATTATTATTAAACCATACTGTAGTTGCAACTTCTTTACCTAGAGATGCTTCCATCTCTTTAAACTCTTTTGTATTTATATTAGGACAATATCTCATTATTTACATTTATTTTTTAAGAATGCTTCAGCTTCTGCATCATTTGAATCATCTTCAACATCTAAGTCAAATGATTCAGTTGGATCAGATGTTGCACTTTTTCCTGTGAATACTTCATTTCCAATTCTAGGAGGTAATTCTTTTTTGATGATGTCGCTTTCTTCTAATTGAATAAGTCCATTTGATAATGGAGATATATACTTATTTGGAGTCTTTACTAGCTCTGTAGTAAGAGTCACATTCTTAAGTTCAATTTCGCTATCAGTTTCGTCGTATTCGTACTCAGTACTCACCCCTAAAATATTTATAGAACCTACGGGAACTCCGTATTTCTCCGTTATAATTTTATATGCTGTTTGTTGGTTAGACCAATAATTTACTTTCGATGTATATCTTCCTCCTCCAAATATATCTTCAAATATACGGTTTTTATTTTTTTCAGTACGTTTAATATTTTTAAAATCTATAATATGAGCAATTCCATTCTTATCTATTGCTATTAAATCGAGAGTTCCTCCTATACCAGAAAGACCAGATAGTTGAGCTTCTTTATTATTATATTGAGCAGTAATAAATACATCTTTAGATACTATAGTATGTCCACTAGCAATAAGCTCATCGTAAACATTACTAAGTATTAGCTTCAATTTAGTCACTACATCTTTTCCAACTTTTATGTTGTATCCTGATTCTTCGTTAGCTTTATTAGCTTCTTTTTGAATAGCTTCAAAATTAATTTTGTTGCCAGCAAAGATTTCTCTACCTAAGATATCGACTAAATTACCTACAGCTGCACCAGCAATTACATCAGGCTTAGATGAATCTATAGGATCTCCATTGATATATCTAACAACAGCATTAGATTGTCTTTCTATTAGTTCATTAGTTTCTGTATCTAGATAAACACTTTCGTCAATTATATCTCCATACTCGTCTTCTAGTTCTACAGTAGCAAGTTCAAAGTTATCTGACTCTTTAACTATATCATTAATCTTAGCAGTAGTTACTTCTTGAGCAGTACCTTTATGTTTCTTAACCACTTTAACTTTTCGTGTTTTAGGAGGAGTAAGTTCTTCTGAAAATAAAGGTTCTGATTTTTCTTTTTTTGCTTCTTTCTTAGTCTCAACTTCACTAATCTGTTCAATTTTGAATTGACCTTTAGGGATTATAATTTTATTACCAATAACCTTAACTTCCCCTGCTTCTTTTATTGTCTCATTAGAAATGTTTTTAGGTATTTGTATTAACCAATATCCATTATCTTTTAGTTCATTATAGGCATCTTCAGCTTCCCAAGTATTTATATCATAGCCCCATTCATCATCAAATCTTGCTTCAGCACCCTCAAGTTGACCTTCACCATATCCTACAGCAGTTTCTAAATTATCTGTCATTGAAACTCCTTTACTTTTTAAACCTGCTCTTTTATATAAGTCATCTTCTATTCCATAAAGAACAAGATTGCCATCTTTATCAATAGTTGGCTTTTCTATTTGACCTCTATAGTAGCTTTTATTATCCTGAGTTATGTTTCCTTCAACCTTACTAATTGGTTTAAACTCATTTCTTATAGCATTTAAGTATGCAGTTCTTTCAGAAACATTAACTAACATCGCTCCTTTAAAAGAAGCTGTTAACGCTTCTCCTAATATAGCAGATGCTTGAGCGTCTCTTCTTTCTTTAAGTAATCTAAATTTCTCTTTCCCTCCTCTAGGTAAATCTTTTTTAATCTCACTTTCATTTAATTCTATATCTGTATTTTTATCTACAATAGCTATAGTTACATCTTCTATTTTTCTGTCAGATGTTCTATCTCTCATACTCATAGTCTGAACTTTCAATATTCTACCATCTTCTTGTTGAACTTCCATTGTCCAATTTTCTTCAATCTGACTAGGTTGACTTATTGATAATACTTTAACCTCACTAGTTTGTTGTTGTTTAGCTTTAGCTATTAGTTTTTCGTATTTAGCAATGATCTTTTCAGCATTTAATTCTGCTAAATTATCAGGCAACCCAGAAAGACCTTCTGATTCAGATAATAAAGCTCCCTTATGGTTTAGAAAGATACTTTCACTAACAGGAGATATAATATTAGTAATTTCTTTTTTTGTTAGCTCAGGAAAGTTAAAAATAACTGCTTCTTCTAACTTATTACTTTTTAAGTTAAATTTTGATATTTCAGAAGAGCTCCATTCATCTAAATCTACATACGCATTACTTCCTGGATTTACATCATAAAGATTGTTGATCATAAACTCAATAACCTCATTTCCTTTATACTCTTCTAATAGTTTTGCTTTAGAATCTTGTAATGTGTCAAATTTATTAGAAACCTTTGTTTTTAAATCCTGTACTTTTAACTTATTATTAGCCAATAACTCCTTATCTCTCGCTGCCTCCAATCTTTTAATCTCAGCTTCAACCTCACTAGTTTGTTGTGTTGGTTTAGGAGTACTCGCTTTTACTGTCTTTTTAGTTGCAGGTTTCTTTTTAGAAACTTCATCTATTTCATAGTCTACACCTTGGTCAAAGAAGAAACTTCCATTATGTCCCCAAAGGTCAGATTGAAGAATAGAGTTTGCATCATTAGGTCCTTCAGCAGGAGATTCAGCATTTTCATTTCCATCTATATCTTTAGCTCCAGTTAAGTAATCTTCGTATGAGTTATACTCTTTACCACTAATAGGACTAACATAATTCTCTCCTGTTCTTAAGTTACTATTAATAACATTAAATTTCTTTTCGTTTAACAGTTCAGAAATCATTCCCTTAAACTCTTCTAAGGTTACTTCTTTCTTTATTGTTTTTCCTTTTTTATCTTTTATAGATTGTAGGCTTTTTCCTTTTAAGTCTAATGCTTGAAGAAACATGGTCATCTTTTCTCCTTTTAAACCTTTATTTATTTGAGCGTGATCTATTTTATATATTATTCCTTTATGTTTGAATCTTATAAATTTAGATTTTCCTGTATTTATAACTTGAAAGAATTTATCATATTCCCTAGATAAATCTGAATCATAGTTAGAATGAGTAATTTCATTTATAGCATCATAATCTCCCATGAGTATTAACTCTTCTACTTTATCTTTAGCTTCTTGAGTTAAGTTACTAGTAGATAATTTAAATGGAACATATATTCCACTAGGATTTATTACAGCTGCCCATATGTGACCTTCTTGGTCTCCTTTCATTTTTTTAATTTCAGACCTAGAAACATCAGATGCTATTTTAGGATCTAAATCTCTATCGTAGAATCTAGGTTCAGATGAAGTATCAGTTGCTTTTGAGGTTCCCTCTGTAGAAAGAATAATAATAGGCGCTTCATTAGTTAATTCAAAACCATCTCTAGTTTCTACCCAAGCAGTACTTAAAGAATCATGAGCACTTTGAAAAACTTTTTCTCCAGTATTATGATCTATTCTATTTCTAAAGTTAGATATTTTAGAAGAATACATCTCCTGTTTAACTTTCTGATTCTTAATCGTAGCCTTAACTTCGTCTTTAGTCTTTAATGCGTCAAAGATTAACTTTCTTTCTTTTGTATTACCTTTTTCTAACAATCCTACAGGAGCCCAATTCTTTCCATCTTTATAGAATACATATATAGGAGCGTTAATAAATTCTTCTCCAGGTTCTACATCTTGCTCTTCAAAATATTTAGTAGGAGTATGAACAAACTTAACTTCGTGTCCTTCTTTAACATTAGGATTGTTTAACATATCAAAGTTAAATACATAAGGTTGATCCTCTAAAGAACCATCTTTTAATTTACTTTTTCTTTGTTCTATTTCTCCATTATCATTAATTGATAACTTATTAGAAGGAGATTTAACAATTAATCCTATAGCTAATTTTACAGTAAAGAATCCTGATTGAGGATTTTCTGTTTCTTTAGTTGAATGAATTATATTTATACTTTCTATTTCTCCAGCTTTTGATTGATATACTGCTAGTTCCTTTTCTGTAAAAGGAGCTCCGTCTCTCATTTTCTTAGCTATTCCTTCTAAGATTTCTTGAGAAACATAATCTTCATCTACAAATTCTTCCCAAGCTTCCTCAGAAATAATAGTTTCTACGTCCTCTGTAGTCTGTTGCTCATCTTCAGTAGATGTCTCATCCACATCTTCTTTAAATGGACTTTCTTCTTCATTTTCATTTTCATATTGTTCTTGTTCTTCATTACGGCCTTGTTCTTCATTAGGACCTTGTCCAAATCCAACGGCATCTAATTCAGCTTGTTCTTCAGGAGATAAATCATTATAATTTCCTCCCTTAATCTCAGAAAAATTCACGCTTATCTTACCGTTTTCTCCTTCTACTTCTTCGATATCACCTGACTCAGATAGAGCTACTGCTCCTACCTCTTCAGTTTCTTCTATATCATCAGCTACTTCTGTTTCTACTTCTTCTCCTCGCTTCTTTGCTTCAGAAACTTCAGTCTGTCCTGTAGGCTCATTGAAGCCAGCTTCTTGGCTAGCTGCCTGTTCTTGAGTTTGTTGTTTAGCTTTTGCTGTATTGTTTGCATAGTCTCTATCTTTAATTATTTTATTCCTAGACATTGGCGTAAGTACGCCTATCTTAAAGTTGTCTAAGAATTTGTTAAGTATTATACCTTTTTCTTGTAGTGGTAGTTCTCCTAGTACTTCATATGATTGTCCATTCTCATCAGTCTTATATAATTTAGACTTATTAGGATTAGATGCATTGTATTGAACCGTTACTCCGTGTTCAGGTAAAAATACATTTTCCTCTTCTTTAGAGAACTCATCAACTAATTCTTGGTACAAATATACAAATTCTGATAACTCTGCAACTAACTGAGGGTTAGTAATTACAACAGGATTACCTTTTGAATCATTTAATGTAATAGAAGCTAGGTTTTCATTCTTATCCCATTTGATAGAACTAAGAGGATTTAAAGTACTGAAAGACATTAAGTTATCTCCTATCCAAATACCTAGAGAATCTCCTTCAACAGAGAACTCTAATGGATAAGCATACTCACTAATCATTCCTATTCCTAATTGTTCTAGAGTTTGTTTAGATGTTCTACCTGATATAATATGAGGAATTCCTCCATCATTAGGAGTAAATGTCATCTCCCCTTCTTCTTGAGAAAGTACTCCGTCTTTACCTTTATAAGTAACTCTGAATACATCTTGGTCAGAAATAAACAATTCGCTAGGAGTAAGTTCTCTAAATCTAGGATCGTTATTTTCACGAAATGCATTTAACTTCTTAGCTAATCTATTTACTCTATGATATCCTTTAAGACCTTTAATTCTTTTAGCTTTGTTATTCTTTTGTCTAGCTCGCTTTTGATATACAGATCTGTTATCATCAACGATAGATTTCATTTCTTCTATTACTGGAGCAAATCTTTCTTTCTCTGCTTCATCTAGAGTTTCTAATATTTCTTCGGCTTCTCTAATCTTAGATTGATTATTGAAATGATTTAAAGGTTTAACATGCTCATAGTATCTACCATCTTCGCTTAGTTGACGTTCTGATGTTGCTTCTTGTCCAGAATTTACATCATTATAAAGTTGTCTAATTTTACCAATCTTCTCATTAGTTTTTACTTGAGCTTTTTGAAAGTCTTCTATTTGAGTTTGATATTCTGTTTGTCCTAATCTAACTAAAGAATTAAGATGAGAATTAATATTAGCTGTATTCCAATTAAGTCTAGTTTGAGCTTTAACTATATCTAAACTAGGAGTAGTTATTATTCTCTTAATTAATTCTTTATCTTTATTACTAAGTTCAATAGAATTTTTAAATTCTTTTTTTGTTGATACTTTAGAATCTACTCTAAATTGTTTAGCGTTTACTATATCTTCCTCCCATGTTTCAATTTGTTCTTTTAATTGAGCTTTTTCCCACTCTCTCATGTGAGGTTTATTCTTAAGTATGAATTCAGCCTGCTCTTTAGATCTCTGCAGGGATTGAATAATGTATTCGTTCTTTAAGTAATCTTGACCAGCTTCAGTAAGAAGTTCTCCAAAATTAAAGTCTTCGTTAGCTTTCATTAACTCGTCCTGTAATCCTCCTTGTTGATCTTTTAATTTCTTTAACTTGTATTTAGCAGAAACCATTGTACCTACATACTTAGGCAGAGTGCTTTTAGTTTCTGCGTTCCACATGTCTTTAATTTCTTCTGCTTCTTTTAAGATAGATGGAATTTCATTTAAAAATTCTTCAGTGACTTGAGACTCTTCTAATTGCTCAGGAGTCATATTTTGAAGTTCTTTAATCTCGTTAACCATTCTATCATAGTTTCCTACAGCTGCAGCTTCCATAACCATATCAGCAATTCCATGATTTCTTAAGTTATCGTATGCTAACTTATCATCTTTTTCTGCAGCTTCAGCAAGTTGTTTAGATAAGAAAGATATCTTAGCTGCTCTATGTATTTGTTCTTGTACTCTAGGATCTTCTTTCCAATCTTTTTTAAATCCTCCCCATAAACCATCTTTAGATTCTCTACCTGTTATATGTCTAGCCATATTAGCTATTCCATCTCCAGCTCTAGTAATAGGTTTCCCCATAGTGTTCATTGCTACTCCACCTAAAGCACCAAAAAATACTGAATCAAAGAATTCTTCTTCTTTAATATATTCTCCAAGTCTTTCTGAAAATCCTTTTTCTGCTACTAAACCATTAGCATAATCGCTCATGTACATAGCATCTTGAGATACTACATATTGGTATGCTTCTTCAGCCCCCTCTGATGCTCCTATTCCTACTACTCCAAGTGTCTTTTTAAATGCAGACTTAGTTACATCGTCTCCCATTTTAGCTGCTTGACGAATAGATTTAACTCCTCTGGCAGCATTCATTCCTCTACCCAACATCATATATTGAGGTAAATCTTGAGCTAACATTACCCAGTTTTGATTGTATACTTGCATTGCAGCTTCGCTAGCTTCCTTTTCTGCAGTCATATAATCTACTCCTGAAAAAATAAGTTTTTGTTTTTGTTCTTGCCAAACTCCGTTAGCTTCCATCATGTTCTCAATGTGACGAGATACTATAGCAGTAGATAATCCTTTGACTCTGTTTCCTCCGACAGAAATAGTCTTCGCAATCTCTATTGATTTTCCTGCTTTAAGAAGCGTTGCTAAATCGCTAGTTTTACTTGATATTCTAGCAGCTTTACCTAATGCTCCTATTTTAGATAATCCTGAAACTGTACCTACTGCAGGTATCATCATTCCTACAAATGACGCTACAGTTGGAACTCCAGAAAGAAACCATTCTCTAGTAGAAGGATTTAATGGATTTTCGTGTATTGGTGCTGCTTCAGCAACATATTCTTTTAAACTTGAACCAGCATCTGATAACCAGTTCTCCCAGTCTCCATCTCCTCCTGAGATAATATCTCCCCAGTGAGCAAGATCACCTAAGTAACCTACACCTTCTAATGTACCACCAACAATTTCTGCTGCAGTTTGAGCAACAGCTCCTCCAAGTTCTCCCCAGAATCCTTGTTCTTCAGCAAGTTTAGCTTTATGCTTTAAACCAGCATATTCTAAACCTTTATATAGTTTATCTATATTTTGTAAATGAACTTTGCCAGGTTTAGTTTCAATATCAGAATATTTTTGTCTAATATCTTTTATTACGTCTGGTCCTCCTACTTGAGTAGCGCTTAATCCTCGACTAGAATATCGATTAGCTTTATTAGCTAAAGATTTAATTTGATCTTTAGATAATGTAAGTTTAGTTACTTTCTCAGGAGGATCACCTGGGAGTCCTGTTATTGGGTCTAATTCTTCCGACATATTATTATTTTATTTTAATAGTTCGTCCAATATGGCATTTATTTCCTTTTGATCTAATTCTCCTGTTTCTGCTAACTGAACTAAGTTTGTCATATCATTTAAAAATTCATCAATATCATCTTCAGTAGTAAAGTGCTTTTCAATAGCATCTTCGCTTTTACCAGTAAGACTAAATACAGCATCAAATCCATCAACCATTCCTCCTCTATATACAGGAACTGTTTTCATTGTTACGCCAGCATCATTTAAAACATAGTTAAGAGCTAAATTAGCAAGTTCTGTACTTTCAATTTCTTTTTGAGTAATCAGTTGACTAGTGATTCTACTACTTGAACGAGAGTCTTTGTCGTATGCATAATTTTTAACAACTTCAGAAAGAGGATTTATTTTGTATGCTTGGTCTCTATTTTCTTTCTGATACATTCTTGTTTCATTAGCATAGCTACCATTATTTCCTACAGGCTCTGTCGCATAGATGTCTCTTCTTATTTCTCCTTTTCCTATATCTCCATTCGCTTTCGTGTAAGTATAAGGAATTTTTACATTAAATGTATATCCTTCTCCTACTTCTCCAACTACTTTCCCATTAGCGTCTCGTTCTTTTTTGTCACCATAAAGTTTATCTACTTTAGCATCTGATATTTGACTCAAATCAAAAATAAATCCTGTATATGCTTCATTTCCTAATAATGCCTCTTCTAATGGTCTTCCGTCTCTACTATATAATCCCCAACTACTAGCATTATTATTCATGTCAGCTTCTATAAATTTGTCATTTGCTTTAAATGTTTTAGTACTTCCATTTTTATAAATAACTAAGTCTCCTTTAGGTACACCTAGTCCTACATTATGATTATAATTAACTACTCCACCTTCTCCACTAGCTATTTTATTTTGTTTCCATTTATCTTTATCTAATTGAGAAGTAGCGATTTGACTAAAGTTAGTAGTAAAATCATTTAATATATTATTTTTTTCTGATGTTACTTTTCCATCAGTACTCGTAATATCTTCAAAATTTACACCATTTTGAAGAGCTACTCCTTCAATTAATTTTGTTCTCCAATAATTAATCTTGTTTGAATTTGCTCGTGGACTTTCTTGTTTCATAATTATTGTAGAGTTTGGATTATAATGTCCTCCCCTAAAATCATTAGTTGCGTCTATATCTATTTCTAATTTATCAAACATTTTTTGAAGATCGCCATAAGTTAAGTTGCCTCCTTCAGATACTTCAAAACCGAATAACGTTCCTGCTTCGCTACTTCCTTCTCCACTTTCGAATATTTGTAACGCAGCAGCTAAAGTTTCATTTTCAGAAGTTGCTTGTATTCCAGCATTAAACTTATTTAATTCATCTCCTTCTAATCCTAATGAAGCAGCTGTTCCATTAACGATATTACTTATATTTTCTTGTTTCTGATTAGGATCACTATAAGACTTACTTAATATATCTCCCATCCACGTACCTTTAAGAGGAGTAGCATTAATTATAGAAGCTCTATCTACACTTTTATCATATGCTGCATCTAATCTAGCATCTTCTGCATCAAATGTTTTCTTAATAGCATCTCTTTCTGATATAAGATAGTTTAAATAAGCATCTTCTTTAGCAACTTCAATGTTATATGCTTTATCTCTATCGCTATATATTTTATTACCTTGTTCGTCATATGTGATAGGGTCAAATATATGAACAGGTTTCGCTGCTATTTGTTCTTCAAATTCTGTTATTTTAGAATCAAAATCATTTATGTCATTTTTTAAATCTAACATGGTAGTTTTATTACTTTCTGTTTCGTCAAGTTCTAAACCAGTAGGAGCATAAACAACTTTTTCATCTGCTTCTTTCTTTTCTTTTCTTTGTGTATTTAAAGCAGCAGCATCTGTACCAGTATATTTCATATGAATACGTTCTGAACCAACGCCTAATAGATAATCTTTAATGTAGTCTCCTTTAGAGATTTTTGATTCATCTATCATTCCATCTTCTACTAATGCGTCATACTCTGCGCTTAATTGTTTTCCTGCGGGTCCTTCAACAAAAGATCTAAGTCCAGCTCGTGTTTTATCTGATATATCTTTTCCACTTATTCCTACTTTGCCTTTTTCATAATATATTCCAGTGTTATTTAACTGTTTTTTATAGTCAGCTCCAGACTCTCCCATATTATTATATAGTTTCTCTGCATGTTCTCTTATGTCTACTCCTTCTGTAATAAGATGACTACCAAGTCCAGGACCAAGAAATCCTAATCCTCCTTCTTTAGTATATTCTTTATATTTTTTTTCATAATCTCTGAACCATACTGGAGCATCAGCTATAGCTCCTTTCTTATTTAATTCTTCTCTTCTAGCTAGATATTTATTATGAAGATCTACAGCTGCTTTAACTTTTTTATTATCTGGATCATCTCTAAATTTTCTCATAGCTTTAGCGTACTCTTTTTGTACTTGAGAAGAACCTAAATCTTTTCCTGCAAAAGTTTCTTGTAATTCAGTGAGTTGCTTTTTTCTATCCTCTACATATTTAGTATCATAACCAGGTAATGAAACTTGGTCCCATAAGGCATCTTTATCCATAAGCAAATCTTGCTTATCATACTTAGCTTGTTTACCTGCTATTTGTTTAGCCATAAAATCTAATGGCATAGGAACAAACTGAGATTTGTATTTAGCTTGTCCAGGCTTATGATATATATTTGATTTGAATGCGTTATTTGCCATGTTGTATTTTTTTATTCTCCTTTTTTAGCTTGTCCTCCTTGAAAGGCTAAAATTAAATCTTCTATTCCTCCTTCGTATGCATAGTCACCACTTCCTAGCGCTTTAATTATTGCAGCTTGCATTTCATTTTGCGTTTGGTCTAGTGCTATACCAGGAACAGTTTCTTGTCCAATGTTTCTAAGATATTGTTCAGTATCTGTTCTTTGATCTCCTTTTTGTTGCATATTGAATTGAGCATCTGCATTAATTAATGCATTATTTTGAGCTTCTATTCCTAAGTTAGTTTTATCATCTAGTTGTTGAGCTTGAGATATTACTCCTGCTTTTTGAGCTCCAGCTCCAGTAGCTATTTGAGTAGCTCCAGTAACTGCTGCAGATTTAGCTCCAGCAGAACCAAGTCGTCTTAAATTCTCTCTAAGTCCAGCCCCAGCAGAACCAGTAGCTCTATCAATAGCAGCTTCTTCTGCACTAGTATCTGTATAAATATTTGAATCCATTTTTTTAGATGTAAAGTCATCACCTGGTCTTAAGTTTTGAGCAAGACCATATACATCAGGAGCTAATTGTCCAGCTGCAATCCAAGGGTTAACAGATTCAGCTTCAAATTCTCCTCCAGGCGCATACTTTTTAATACGTCCACCGTAAGCAGCCATTTGTTGACCATGTTGTTCACCAGGCATCATTGAACCATCTGGCATTTGATGCATTGGTCCTTGTTGTTGCATAGCCATCATCTCTTCTTGGGAAGGTTGAGGAGGACCTTGTTGAGGTTCATCAGAAGCTAACATGTGACCATAGCCCAGAGACTTCATAGTTTCTGCAGCTTCCATAGCTCTGTTTTGCATTTCTAATTTTTGTTCTTCTTGTAGAACACCAAGTTCACGGTTCTTAGAATCCTGAGCAGCAGTATCGTCAGGTCTAGCTTCGTATTTTTTCATTATTCTTTCTGCTCTTTGAGCAAATGATAATTTTTGTTTTTTCTTGTTAGCCATAATTAAAATCTATTTGTGAAAATCCAAGATTCTCCATTGTTATCCCATCTCACTTCTCCATCTTCTACTTCGTTATTTGTATTTCCTAAAGGTAATCCTCCTTGTTCGTGTGTTAATCCGTTATACTTAGTTGTGTTTGATAAGTTACCTCCATCACCATGTCTCATTTTTCCTCCACATGCATAAGGATTTATTGGTCCACCGTATGCATTTTCTTTTCTGTATGCTGGATGTTCATTGTATATATTAGTTCTAAGTTTTGCAGCACGTTCTCCTTCTTCTATAGAACCATAAGGGCCTCCCATATGTTCTCCTGTATTAAAATATCTTTCAACAGCTTCATCTTCAGTATGCTGTTCCCCATCCCATACAGTAGGTATAACCATCTCTCCTTTTTCAGTTCCTATACCTATTTTATATTCAGACCTTTCCTTACCACTAGCGTCAGTATAAGAAGGTCTAGTTCCATCAAGAGGTAAGTATATATCTCCTTGTGGTTTAGCTAAAGGTCCGTCTGTTCTAAAAGGTCCACCATTATTATATTTATTCATATAACCGCCGTATGCACCAAATATCCCCATAGCAGTTTGAGCTAAACGATTTTGAGAAATATCTTGAGTTCCTTGAGCAAATTTACCTAGTTCACCGCCTCCGCCAGCTCCACCACCAATAAATCCTCCGCCTATTTCAGCTCCAGTACCTACAACATTTAAAGCAGTATTTAAATTATCGTTTTCAATTACTCCTGTATTAGCAAGGTCTTTTAAGTTATCTCCTGATTGAGATACAGCAGTACCAACTGCAGCAGGATTAAGAAATGCTCCAGCAACATTACCTGCAACATTTGCTCCAGCTCTAATAGCTTCTGACTGAGGATCATTAAATTTAACTTTATCAGTTAGTTTATCTGTTAGTCCAAAAGTAGCAGTATCTAATACTCCTTCAGCTGCACCATATATTCCAGCTCCTATATCTCCTCCTACACCATATTGAATATTACTTTGTTTTCTTGTTTGTCTTATACCTTTTCTAGTAAATGGGTCTGTAAGATCTTTAAAACGATCACTTAGACTTTTATAAGGTAAACCTTCTTCTCTAGTAGTTGGATTGTATCCTAAACTATAATCTATATTATGACCCTCCATTTCTCTAGTGTAATTTCCACTAGGAACATCTTTATTGTATGTTGCTAAATTTATCTTTGCTAGATATTCATCCATTCCTTCTGCAGGATCAAATCCTAAAGTTTGTATCTCTTGTGCACCTTTAGGTTCTATACGCTCTATATCTCCTAACTCACCACCATAAGCATGAAAAGTTTTACTTATTGATTTAGCATCTTTCTTTCTTTCTCTAAGTATTTGTTCTTGTGAAAGATAAGGATTATTAATATATGCAGCGTTGTCTGTTTGAACTTCTCTATTTAATGAAGTTTGAGTTAAATCACGTTTTCCTGTAGGCCCTAATATACCTTCTTGTTGAATTTCTCCAGCATTTGATACAGAACCAGGTGTTTTTCTTCTTTCTTTTTTCCAATCAAAAGGTTCTCTATTTACTCCATAAGATTGTGAAGTTCTCATTGGCCCCCACATAGTCTGACCTCTTTGAGCACTTAGTCCTAGACCTGACTCTATTTCTGTATTTCCTGTAAATGAAGGAACTTTACCTTTCATTGTAGATTGAGTTCCCATCCAATCAGTTATCTCTTGTTCTAGAGCTCCAATTCCAGGAGAAATAGCTTCAGCTTCAGCAGTAGTTAAAGCTCTACCTCTAGCTAAAAATGCTGCTCTAACAGGAGCTATCAGGCTATTAAATGAAGTTAACTTTCCTTCAATATCTTCATATTGACGTACTCCGTCTTGAACTCCAGGATAAAATTCTACTCTTTCATTGTAGTTTGTTGGAACTCCAGCATTACTTCTTGAACCTGAATAGTTAAAATAGTGTTTGCTGTTGTCAGCTCTTTTTTGATATTCTTTATCAGTTAGTTTTTTTATTGGGTCTGTATCTGGCATAATTCCACCTGTTTTAAATTCGTTAGTATTATTATTATTTTTAGGAAGATATCCTCCGTATGCTTTTTGAGATGCTGCTCCTGTTGCTACTGTCGCTGCTCCAAATGCATACTTATTCATATTTTTTATAAATTCTTTTTCTGCTTTGCTACCAGGAGTTAATTTATTAAATAACTTACTCATAGAATTATCTATAAAGTATTTAGTATAGTCTTTTCTTAATAAGTCTAAATGCTTTTTTGTAAATACTTCATTACCTTTAAATCCTAAAGCATTTTTCATCTGTCCCATTCTTGCAAAAACTTCATCTGCCCAGTCCTTCGCCCCATACCCCTCAAAAAGCTTAGTCCCATTTTTAAATGGTTTTAATAAAGCATTTTTCATTTTTTCAGATAAAGTGCCATGAAACACTCCATGATTTTTTTCATGGGCAGCAACAACATCTTTGCCTATATTGCTTAAAGGTTTTCCAGTTTTTTTTAATGTAGCATCTGTAAAAACAGTTCCTGGTGAACTGTAACTACCAACTCCGATAGTAGTTGGTAGTTTATTAGATTTTTTAGCAGTTTGATATCCTGTTGAACCATGTATTTTATTTACAAATTCTTCATAGTTTTCAGGAGTAATCCTATTATGCATATCTTTTGGAACTTTGTTTAGATTGAATCCCTTTGCAGGTATTTCCTCTATAGGAAGTTCAGCTTGTTGCCTAAAGAATTTCTTTTTTATTTCTTCATTTAACAACCTTTCTTGTTGAGTTAATACTTGATTTTTTGTTGTAAGACCTTTAAGCCCTTTTTGAGATGCTGCTTTTTTTACAAGGTTCTTAGCTATGTTTGCACTTTTGCCTAATAGCCCAGCTGCAGGTATAGCATTAACTACATGCATTGCACCTTCAGCATGATCCCAGTACTTTGCACCAAATACGTTAGTCCCATCAGGATCAAGATTTCCTTCATGACCAACCCAACTTACTCCGTCAGCAACTGTATTAACAACATCTCTAGTAGCTTGCCCTGGGTCCTCTGCTACATAATTAACTCCATCAATAACGGGGTTTACTGTCCAGTCTGCTGTAGTTTGAGATTGGTCACCTAACCATTTCCAGTCACCATCACTGGCTATGAAATCTTTAAGTTTTTCCATTCTTGGTTTTTCTTCTCTGAAATACTTTGCAGCGTTAGCTAAGTATGCATCTCTACGTTCTTTGTCAGTCTCTGATGTAATGGTAAACTCATCTAATTCAGGAGCAACATAACTGTCCTCACCAAACTTAGTCATTATATTACCTTGGTTATATGCGTTCTTATATAAATCTGAATCTCTATCTACTTCTACAACTGAACCATCTGCTAAAGTTATATTAACTTTTGTAGGTTTAGTAGAATTTTTAGATGACTTAGACTTAGTAGGATTTGGCATAACTTTGTAAAAATAATTAATATAGTAATACGAAGCAAATAAAATTTCTAATGCTACATGTTAGCTACTCTAAAGTGAGTTATTACATCATGAAGAACTAATCTTTTATTATTATCATTTTCAAATTTTAAAATCAATCTAATATGAGAATCTCTCATTCTTGCTTTAGTTCCATTGTGTCTAGGAATACGACTTCTCCAAGTTCTCATTCTTTCTTGAATGTTCGTACCTATCACTAAAGGGATTACTCCTGTGTCTTGGTAATCATTATAGAACTGTAGAGATGATAAGGTTTCTGTAGGTTGATCTACATCATCGATTTTTATTTCTGACTTGAACTCGATATTATCAAATACTTTAGTATAATCAGCATGAGGATTAATAAGTAGTTCTATATGAGAATCATATTTATTTTCATAAAATTCTCCATATGTCCCATCATCTTGTATATAAGCTTTTCCTTTAGCTTCAGGGTCTACAGTTAATAATCTACGATTACAATCCATATATATCTGAGGAACATAATCCATAAATGATTCAAACGAGTCTATTAGTTCATTATACGTAATAGTAAATCCATTCTTAAAATCGCCTTTTAAATTAGGATACACTGTGGTATCAAAGTCATCAGGGGTTTGAGGGTCTTCAAATTTATCTGATGCAGTATACGTAAAGTTACTATTTACAAGATAGTACATTCCTCCATAAACAATTATTTGTCCTGATTCGAATGTCCCACTTGCCCAATCTTTTATAACATCTACTCCTAAGAAAGTAAAGATTGCTCTATTATTTTTGTAATCATAAGTAGAATGTACTCCTTTACCTATACCTTGAAGAGTCTTATCATTTTTAATAAGGTTTCCTATTATGTCATTGAAAAAACTTGATATATGTTTTAAATCAGTAACGGCTATCATTTCTCCAGCAAATTTATATATCTTTCTTCGAACATCATCATAATGATAGACTGCTCTTGGAGTAGACACTACTGAAAATTGATGTAGAGCTCCTGTCTCTTTAGTAACATATGAAGGTTTATTAATTACAGAACCATCTCCTAAAACAATAGCGTCTCCAAGTTGATTTGGAATAGCTACTCTTTCATTAATAATTACTGAACCTACAGCATTAGTTTGATAAAATAGTAATGCGTTTCTAAATGCTACAATCTTATTTATAGGACCGTGTAATCCTTCAACCTCATCGAATACAAGAGGTTTAAAAGTTGCCCAGTTATCAATAAGTTCTCCATCTACCTTAGCTTCAGATACTTTTATCATATGAGGAAACTCCTCAACTACAGGAGCTATAGGATCTTTTGCTATATAAGTAGCTTTAATATTTGATTGTTGATTATAAACTTCGTTAAAGTCTAAGTCTTCGAATGCTTGAGTTCCATCTAATAATAACCAATCAGTATCATAATCTTTACTTTTAGCCCAATGTTTTCCTATTCTAAGATGAGTATTAATAGAAGTCTCTGCAGGATAAACTACAGCTATTCCTACTTGTTTCTTATCTATAGGAGGTTCAAATGATTGACTAGAAGACTGGTCTACATCTGAATAAGGTACAATCATTTCCTCATCATGATATGTAGTATATGTATCTCCTCCCCAAACATCAGAAGTAAGAACTCCGCTATTAATCTCATTAACTGTTTGAAAATGACCTGTTTCTATATATTTAGTTTTACTTCTTTGTAAATGAGACCATCCTCCATATTGATTAGTTACAAATCTATTATAAGATACAGATGTAAGATATGGGTTTCTTCTATGTGTTTCATTATTCCATCCTTGTTGACCTGAGTAGAAAAAATTATTTAAAGTAGAAGAATTTCCAAGTCCAAATAATACAGAAGGATCTGTCCACCAATCAGGAACTAATGGGTTAAGATTAGGCTCTCTCATATTTAAAAGATGAGTATTATTTCCTAATCCTAATACTTCACCTTTGTTATTAGAATTATTAGTTAATGTGGGATAAGCATTAAGTAAGTAATTATAATCTGAAGAATTATCAAAACCATCAAATACTGATTCATTAAAATCTATTGCTTCTCCAGATTTAAGTTCTCTTTCAGAATTAATTAAAAAATATCTTCCTAATGTATGACCAGTAAGACTTGAACTATTAGAAGATGTGCTAGTTCTTAAAGGATTTGTTGACTCTTCTACTTTCATGTAAAAAGCATAAGATTTATCACTTGTATCATTATAACAATTTACTAATTTAGTAAAAAATATTTCTGTAGGTTGTAACCAATCTAAAGATGTAGAATTATAATTATTATAATTTCTAAATTGAGATAATGGAGACCTAAAATTAATTAAGTTTTTATATGGAGTACTAGTTCCAAAAGCCTCAGTGTGAGAAAATCTATCAGAAATAGTAATACATTTTTGATCTGAAGCTCCGTTTATTTCATCAAATTCAGTTCCCATTTCTGAATTATCTAAATTAACTGTATTTCTCCATGATGAATATATATTATATTTTTGATCGAGATCTTTTTCTACTCCTTCAAATTGAGAAATTACGCCAGTGCCTAATCTAGTTTTATCTTTTTCTTTTCTTTCAGCTCTAACAATAGAGAATCCAGATATCTCTCCAACTAAAGAACTAATATCTACAGTAAATTCAATAGCTATATTTCTGATGCTTGTTATTGTTGAATCACTATTTATTAATTTCCAAGGAGAACCTGTCGAAAAAGTACTAGGTATTCCATCGTATTGATTAGGAAATTTAATATCTCCAATCCATTTAACATATGAAGGATTGCCTTTAAGGTCAAAGAATGTAATACCAAATCTATAAGTTTCGCCTCTAGCATAACCTGTCCAAAGAGTAGAGATTAATGGTGACTTTTGATTTTTATATTGATCTGCTATAGGATATTCTCTGTTAGTACCATCTGCATTTTTAGTTCCTAATATAGATGGACCATCACTTGAAAGAAATCTAGGAACAACAATATGTCCTCCACTACCTCCAGGTACTGTAGTAGGATTAGCCAAATTTTCATTTCCGCTTAAACTCTTGCTTACAAACTTATATGATACTTTTCCTCCTGTTCCTCCAAGAACGGTAGTAGAACCTTTTTGATATTTCTTTTGATAGTTATTTTTCCAATCATTTTGAGTTCCTCCATTACCTAAATAAAATTCAGGATACTCTTGATTGTAATAGTTTATTGCGTCATGATCTTCAGGAATATCTGACCAATTAAAAGATGGTTGAGAAGTATCCTTTGAAATTTCATTATTATTCGTATCGTGAAGTTTAATGACGTTAGAACCAGAATTAAATCTATATGCTCTAGCATCAAAGTCTACATCAAATTCAGCTTGTTTAATATTTGCAGCAACTAATCTATCATCAATACTAGTTAATGTTTTAGCAACAAACGATTGATTAAGAATATTAAACTCAGAAGATGTAAAATAAATATAGTCTTCAGTTCCATTAAACGTAACTGTTAATTCTCCTGTAGCAGGTACTGCTTCCTCGGAGAACTTTACAATAGTAGGATTATCTTGATATGAATATACAACTGCAAAATGTTCTATTAAATCATAATCAATATCTATATCCTTAATTGTATAAGTAATAGATCTAGAATTAGCTACTGCTCCAGCTGTCGAACCTTGATATGTTTGATACTCTTCTAAATTTGGATCATATTGAGTAAGATGAATTAGAGTACTTGAAGGACTCATAGTAGTAACTGTACCTGAAATTGTATTTACTAATCTATATCCTACTTGTACTACTGACCCAGCGCCAATCCCACCAATGCCAATCCCATCAACAACAGGAATGGACATAGAAATAGAATCGACAATGTCAAATTCTGAAGGTTGTTTAAGCAAGATTCTATCTGAATAAGCATTAAATGTTCTAAGTGAATTATTATAATCAGTAAAATATATCCTACCTGTCTTAATATTTTCATATCTGCATACTGCTTCTTCTATTCTATAATTAGTTGAAAAATTTAACTTACTGTTATTCAATAAATGTACCTTTCTATCTAATTCTATACCGTTAATTCCTATTACAGTACCGTTAATCTCATCATATTTAAATTTCCAAATCTGTCCATCAGTACCTACAGGAGTTTCTTCTTCTGATGAAGTAGTGAATAATATAACATCATCATGAAGCATTCCGTGTCCTATTATTTTAGGACTTGTTACTTTAGATGTAGCATCTACCATATACTCAGGACTCATCCAACCTATACTTTGATCTGTAAGATCATATACAATAGCAGTTTCACCTACTTCGACAACTTCTACATCTCCAGCTGTTATAAGTGCAGCCATAGTAGGATGTGAAATAAGAGTTTGATAAACGTTACTCTCTACTACATTATTTATTACTTGAGTACCAATACTTCCAAAGTTAACTGTAAGTTCACTTGATATAGTACTAGGTTTAATAACAAATTGTTTCGGTAAATCAGGAATACTAAAAGTAAACTTGTTACCTTTTTCATTTTCAATAGAACCAGTAGATAGACCACCTTCCGTGATTACCTTAATATTCTTTGCGTCATAGTAATTAGTATTCTTATACTTTGACTTTGACGTGTTTCTATCTAGTCCCCCTATGTAAGTATTCTTGCTTGCTGGCATTATCTAGCGTTATGAATTGTTCGATTTTGTTGATCGTTTAAGAATATAAAATGAGTATCATGTTCATTGACTTGTGGTATAAGTCTAAGCCATTGATTCTTAATCGATTCCATCTTATCTATAGACGGCATTAATGCTTTTTGTTTAGCGGCGTTAACATAAAATAACCATTCTTGTTCTATGTTAGCAGCCATTTGAGGATTGTATTGATTACGTCCTGCTAATTTTCTAGATAACTTATGAGCAATATAATTAGTACATGCTTCTTTATAATATATCTCATCTGGAATAAGAGGATAACCTCTTTCATCTGTTGGATATGCCCAATAAGCCATTTCAATTTTACCATCTTTAAATGAAGTAAATATCTTTCCTCCATTAAGTTCATATGAAAGTGGTTGTGAAAACTTTACTACATTATCTGCTTCAGTAGTAGAACTTAATGTTTCATTATTTAAGTATCCTGAAGTAGTAGTATCTACATTTGAGTTAGCTGAAATATGAAATGTAGAAGAAGCTTCTGTCATTGGACTCTTAGTAGTATATTCTCTACAAGATATAATTTGAGCTAAGTCGCAAGGAAGATCTCCTCTATGATTACAGATAACAATAGGGTCGTAATGACCAAACTTTGCATTAGCGTCAGTAACTTTTTTAGTTAATGGAGCAGGAGCACCAATCTTATCTAGAGCATCACCTATCCAGTTGATAGCGCTTATCCATTCTAGATCGTCTTCAAATCCATAATCTGTGTATACTCTTTCAAGTATGTTTTCTATACGTACGTATTTTCCATTTAGTGCCATTATTCAAAAAATTGTATTTGTTTCATCATCTCAGGGTTCTTTAATAGTGCTGCAAGATTTCTCTTGTTAGCTCTACTAGGAATAAAACAATATGATGTATGGTTTTTAATATTGCAATGTTTTTTATGCCAAAAGAATTTATACTGATATCCATTAGTATGAGGATTAGTATGAAAGACTAATTGCTTTCGTTCCTTAGCATCTGTATTTTCAGCCCACAACTTTTTAGTTGCTTGCCAGTCTGGATGCAATGGAGTTTTATCTAAAGACCCGTCTTCATTATATCTTAATATTGGCTTATGCTTTCTTATTCTTATATGTCCTAATCTAAACGGTAGAGAAAATTCAAAACCTTCATATATGACAGCATTCATTATTGACTCGTTAAACTCATCAGTAATTTTACTAAAGGTTGAACGTTCTACAGTTTTGTTATCTGTATTTCTTCTATAGAAGGCATAAATGTCTGCTGACCCAATATGTGTTTTGATTCTATCCTTTGCCATCTTGAAGCCCGCTTAATTCTATATTTGCATTATTTGTTGAATCTGTAGGTAACATAATCATATTAGAAAGATCAGCTTTAACTATAGCATCTTTTATATAATTATACATCCATCTATTCAAAGGATACTCTTCGTCATCTGAATAGCAAGCTTGTCCGTCTGAATCTGTAAATGTAGCTACTTCTGTTGGATCTTCAAATACTCCTCGAATATTTACATGTTCCAGCATCTTAGCTTCTAGATTACATTCCTCATCAAATTTAAGGTACATTTTGTTATTTAACAAATATGCGTAGACATGTTTTACATTATATCTACCATTACCTGAAAAGATTGCTCTTTCATGAGACGTAAAAGTAAAATCAGGAATAGATTGGTCTAAAGGTCCTATTCTAGTAATCAATGTTTTATTATGTAATTCTATAGCATTAGGAATATCTTTTATAGTTCTAAGTACAGAACATCCTACAGGAATATCTGAACAAGCAGAAGCATCAACTACTTCTAATTCTACACAACCTAAGTCTTGAATAATATTAGAATCTATAGTTCTATTTCTATTTAATTCATTTCTGAGCCATAATGCTCTTTGATTATGGATCCAAAATTTAAGTTGACGTTTATCTATGTATTCGTCATCAGAAAGTTCTGCTCGAACTCTCTCTAAAAGGTCATATGCTAATTCGTTAAGTGTCATATCTTATATTCTAATGTTTATATTTTAATAGTTAGCTTTAACGTATATATCTATCTGCTCTTTTAGGTTGTCGTATCTTTCCTGAGTAAAGCCATCCTCTAGCTCTCCTAGTGATAGGTTAGCTTTGTCTGCTTCTATAAATATTTCTAATGCTACTTTATCGTCTGCCATATCTTAGTAAGTTTTATATAGTACAAAGTTTGCGCTGTATATGTCATCTCCTGCGTTTAATACGTTCCATTCTACAGTTATGTCTAAGGTGTTACTTATGGTCGTATCTATTGTTTGTGCATCTTGGAAGATATATCCGCTCACTTTTCGGTCATTATCTTTCACATAGGCAAAATTTCCATTCGTGCAAATGCTACCAGTCGCTCCTATCGTTGCTATTGTAAAATCTAGTTCACATTCCCACCCCTGATTATTTGCAGTATCTAAATCAAATACTCCCGTACTCGCTAAAATGGTAGCACCAGCCTTAATTTTTACAATCAATTCAGAACGACCACCGCCTCCAGTAGCATTTATAACTCCACCTATTTTAGCGTGGAATGAATCGCCTACTACAAACCCGTTAGCTGGAATTGATAAAGAACCAACACCGCTTCCAATAATTGACTGCTCTCCTACTGTGCTAATAGTTGCACTTTGTACAGTTTGCGAATATAACCCGTAAAGAGTAGCAGCTACTCCACCGCCTAAGATAGTATCTGTTCCTGAGCTATTTCTTAGCGTGTATTTATTTGCGTTGTTACTATCTATGAAGATGTAAAAGTCTCCTACTATTGGATTACCTAAAGTGCTACCATCTGCTGTTCCTATTTGTATGTGTGCCATTTGTTTATTTTAAAATTAAATCACCATCTATATCTAAAACTCCACTAATTCTTAACCCTCCGTAATTAATCATTTGACTATATTCGATAATTGTTAAGATTCTGTTTGTCGGGATAAAAGAAACTCCACTATAAGGATGTGTTAAAATATCTAATCTGTTTGTTTCAACTTGATCAAGTTGAGCTTCTATTTGTTCATTATTATATTTTCCAATATTTACTACAGTAGAGATTCCATTGTCATAACTAACTTGATTATTTATTGAAC
>Ga0233413_10000234_pt1 | contig 28174 bp, 34 predicted proteins | sample Na_anoxic_6_MG_FD_189019 | JGI IMG/M metagenome (GOLD analysis project Ga0233413, IMG submission 189019) | Seawater microbial communities from Saanich Inlet, British Columbia, Canada - Na_anoxic_6_MG | ecosystem: Environmental > Aquatic > Marine > Inlet | place: Canada: British Columbia...
AGACCACAATCTGATATTATGCTCCCGCGCTGAATATGCCTTTAATTATGATAGACTATCATCTAGCTATTCCTTTAATGGTAAACCAGAAACCGGTGACGTTCCAGGATACCAGTTACGATCTATATGCACTATATTATACCCTATCTGGAGAGAAAATTAAATAAATGCACATTCAGACCACAATAAAAAAAGGACTTTATATACAATTTGCCTTTTAATTTTTATTTGTTTTTGTTTTTTTTGGTTTTTATATTAGGTAGCTTCTATTATTGACCATCGCTACAATACTGTCTTACTATATACATCTACTCTTCGTCAAATTCACACTCTTGCACAGTGTCTGTTTCGGCATCATAGAGACCTACTGGCTCACCATTCTTGCTGAACAAGATGGTTTGACCATCCATTTCGCTGAAGAAGTACTCCACACCGCCTACTGTCATGGTTTTACTCAGTTCAGTCTCTCCTTCCTCTTCATCGTCACTTGAGTCAACTTCTAGTTTTGCGATTTCGGAATCTTCCAAAATCACTTCCTCTTCAAGTTCTTGGAACACAATCGCGTCTTCTGGACTAGAATCGTCGCTCGTTTCTGCTTTCTCAGCTTTGAGTTTGTCAGCGGCTTCTTTCTTGCGAAGCTTGGCTGCTTCACGCTCTGCTTTCTTAGCTGCTGCTTTCTCCTGTCTAGCTTTGAGAGCAATCGCTTTCTTCTCAGCTTTGAGTTTTGCTGCAGCGGTCTCTTTGGCCTCCTTCTCCAAAGCCTTGGCTACTAACTTCTCCTCTTTGACTTTGAGGGCGGCTTCTTTCTTGGCAAGATTAGCTGCGGCTTTCTCTGCTTTGAGTTGGTCAGCGGCTTCTTTTTTCTCGGCTTTGAGTTGGTCAGCGGCTTCTTTTTTCTCAGCTTTGAGTTGGTCAGCGGCTTCTTTTTTCTCGGCTTTGAGTTGGTCAGCGGCTTCTTTTTTCTCAGCTTTGATTTTGTCAGCGGCTTCTTTCTTGGCGATTTTGGCTTGCTCTTTCTGCTCGGCAGTAAGTTTTAATTTCTTGACTTTGACCTTTTTGATGACTGGTTTGGTCGTCTTGGTCTCGGCATAGGCTTCGGCTACCAACTGTGCAATCTGATCTTCTTGAGTTGGGGCAGCAACCTTTGCTTTACTCGGGCGACCACGCTTTTTCTTCGGGGTCTCTTCAGAGTCTGAATCACTGTCAGATACTGCTGCGCTCTTGGCAGGGCGACCGCGTTTCGAGGTTCGTTTCACCAACTGTTCTGCTGGGATGGTCCAGCCTAGAGTGGTTGCAGCGGCAACGGCTGCTTCCATGTTGATGCCCAATTTTTCGACTACGTTTGCGTATGGCAAAGTGAGTTTTCCCTTGGGGTCACGGTAGTCCACATTGAACGCGGCACGGTCGTTGATGTCACCATAAGGAGGCTTTCCTGTGGCGCTGTTGTCAGCGTGTTTACGGCAAGTTTTGCAATAGGTGTCTTCACCAGAAGGTCCCATTGTGCACTGTGTGTGCAATCCATGACTGAATTTAACACCGTTACACCAATCCCCTTGGATTTCCCCGCAGAACGGTAGGACCACTGCTGGTTTCGCTGTGATTTTGACTGACACTTTCTTCACTTTACTCGGCTTACCGCTCTCACGTTTCTTCGACGCTTTTGACCGAGACGACACTACCTTCACGCTATCAAAGTCGAACATTTTTAACGCATCATCCAGTGAGCATTTAAGCACACCTTCGCTATGCAACTGACCAATCACCTCCGAAGCAAACTCCACTGAAGCTGAACGCATACCACGCTCCACTGCTGCTGTCATCGTTGTACTGATACTGAACATTCTTTATTTCTTTTTTGGTTTATAACACTATTTCGATTTATGGTTTTATATCTATCACATATTAAAGAATAAACTTTTCAATTTTTTTGATAACACCACTGTTGTCCTATATATTTTTCATATTTTTTTTCAAAAAACATAAAAAATATATTAAAGTTTTATATTAAACAAAAGGAAATAATGGAGCTTTTCTGGTGCGTCGTCCAGTCATGCGCTTCCACCGTTTACTATTGTAGTTTTTGCTGGTTTTTCTAGTTTCAAAATCTTTACCTTTGGTTGCTGAACTACTTTTAGTTTCTCCTTGGTTGCCTGACATTTATACATTATACATATAAAATTATATCACTAAATATCATGAATGATGTCTCTATTCAATTATCAACATTAGATATTAAGGTGCGAAATTATCTTAATGTTAAAAAATATCATAAAATCCCACGATATATTAATCATGAATTAGAATTAATTAAAAAGAACATTCCTTATTTTTGGCTGAACGCATCAACAGTAGTAACTGGTTATATTATTAATACCATTGATGGCGATGTACTAAAACCAATTATAGGAATTAAGAATCTGAGTGTGCAAAGATATTTACATAATGAATTTTTTGCAAGTTATAATGCTTTTGTGGAGAGAAGGCGTAAAAAATGGTTATTCAATGCCGTTTCTTGTTTGACCATAAAGACGAAACTTCCCATAGATGTTATAATATATATATTTAAATGGACTGATTTAATATCCTTGCATAATATAGATGAATGAATGTATTCAGGAGTATTTAACAATAATAATTTTAACCGCAGCTGTAATGGGGGGTTCACTAATAACAAATTGTGTATTATGTTATAAACTGTATTCTTTAAAGGAAAAGGAAAATGTGAAAATTGAGGAACCTAGTGGTATTGAAATGGTAATATTGGAATCAAATAATCAACTAGAAGATTATGTGATGACAATAGGTGATGAACGCGAAGTGGTTAAAGGCAATTTGCCAAACTGGGTCATTTCAGATTATAATAATAAAAAAAAATAATTATTCATACATGTAATGATTACACCATAGCTTACAATTCTTACAATAAAATTGAATTAATATTATTAACAAGAATAATATTAACACTAATAATAAAATGGGTATTGAAACCAAATACGATTACATATATTATACCGTTATACACCAAAATTGGTTTGATGAAGCTGAAAGAATATTAAATGCTGAATTGACTACAGAAATACTGATAAATGTTATTGAGAGGAAATTAAAAAATAATAACGACTGGACTTTAAATAATTTGAAGGTTGATTATAGTCAACGTTCTGAGGATATTGAATATTGGATAACTAAAAACGTTCAACATAAAGACCGTCCAGTATTCATTCAGTTGGAAGACGATCAGCCTATTATTACCAGTGGTTCCGGAACGTTGTTCGTATTTTATGAAGATAATAAAGATGATGATGAAATCAGTACTTCTAGTCCAGATGGTCATTATTATTATGGCAGTATTGATGGTTTGGCTGGTGCTGGTGGTCGCATATAATTAACGCCTCTTTTTGTGCCTTCTTTGGTTTTGTTGCGCGTGTGTCTTAAAGCAATAATTTATTGATACATGTATTGATTTCTCCATAGTTTACAATGTTTGCAGTAATAACAATTTCTATCGTACATTCCAGAAGCGGTGTCCCATTCCCATTCATGTTCACATTCTTTCCATATTTTCTGTTCGTTTACTTTTATTTCTTCTTCTAATTTTAATATTTTTTCTCTCAAATCAACAATTTCATAACGATATTCTTGGTTTTTTTCGCAAAGTTCTGATACATCCATCTTATACTTACTTCATGTTAAATTTTTATATGATAATTATAATATATGAAAAAGGAATCAAATATTATAATTTTTCTTAGACTCAGAAGTTTAGGTTGTGTTATGCCTTTTTTTCACAATAAAATAATAGTTCTCTCCAGACCAGATTTTGAAGATGATTATTAACTATACTAATTTACTATAAGACATAATTGCTAGACCTATTAACATAAGACAAACTGCGTTCATACTTAATATAAATGCCCACGTCTCGATTACCCATAAACTGCGGAGATAAAACCCAGGTGCAAATATTGGTAAAATACAACCTATTACACCCAACAACAATGCAACTTTAATATTTAATAAAACGAATTTATTATTTAAAACATTTACTCTAACAACTGCGTTATATATAAGCAGTACAATAAGAAAAATAGCGTAATTTATATAATAAAATCTATTTAATATTGACAACATACCACTGCCAATTAATGTTGAATTTTTATCCTCACAGTCATAGTCCCAATAAGAAACCACACCCTTTGCAGCGTCTTCTTTTTTAACTTTAGTTGTCATACAATACCCAAATCCTGGTGGAAGTGAGGGGTTTGTAGGCTGAAATTTGAATTTATCAGTTGTGTTAGTAACAAATGTTGTATAATATATAGAGCGCAAACCAATAATAAGTGGTATTAACCATAATAAAAATACCATAATGTGAAGAAACCATATAGGAAAAGATATTGTTTTTGAAATACGATAACCAGTTTTAGATGTGCTTGAAACCAGATGTGTTGTTAATTTTGACCCGAACCATATCCATAAAATGAATGGCCATAATGAAGAAAAATGAAAAATTAAATCAGCATATTTTAGTGTTTTGACAAATTTAGAGTTTTGCATGTATATATATATTAAGTAATAAAAAATGGTGTAACTATAGCGGTTAATGCAAAAGAAAATGCTGTAATAAATATCTTTGATTTCATTTTTTCTGTTGTAATAAGACCCGTATAATCTCTATCAACAAACCATAAACTAATAAATGCTACTGCTAAAACTCCGGATGTTGTTGCAAATGGCAACATTGCTGCCAATAATTTTTTATTATGATGAGAAGCTAAAATACAAGCAGTAATAACAGTAATGAACATATATGACCCACTCAATAATAGTGTGCTATAATGCTTATAAGCTGCTAAAGGGGTATCATTATCTCCTTGTGCTCCAAATGTTTTAATATATTCACTATCACGATATTTTTGAACGGAAATACTATTGAGTTTTTTCTCTTTTTTCAATTTTTCAAAAACTGAATTTTTAATCACTAAACCCCTTGTTTTATTTAATTTAAAGACTTTATCATCTAATACTATATTTGTGGATAAGATATTCATTTCTGTAAATGTTTTCTCTCTGGCATCAATCATCAATTGAGAAGCATTATTATACAAATAATCATACATAATTAATAAAATAAAACCTGTTGTAAAGCCTATTCTTACACTAGCAGGGTACCCTATTTCATATGTTTCCATTCCGTGTAGAATAAATATCCAGAATCCTATATACAGTAATATAGATATTGCCCGCGTTTCAACAGGTTCATGTATCCAGAAGCTTGAAGATGACTTATTCTTAGGACTAATTAATACAACAGTTGGTTCTATATCATTGTTATCATATGGATTATAACTGGAAAAAAGAGATGTCATATATATAAATATAAGAATAAAATTACTAATAATATCATTTATATACATATGGATAATTGTTGCAAATACTGTTTAGAGAATAGTAAAGAAAGCGAACACCCATTAATTTATCCATGCCAGTGCGCAGACGGTGTACATGCTAATTGTTTGGCAATATGGCTTTTGGTTCGACCTGATAGTAATGATAGATGTAGGTGTGAAATTTGCCATGTTGATTATATTGGTGTGTTTATACCACCCACCACACCGCCACCTCCGCCTCCTTTAAGTCCACTTCTACAGCCTTTATCAGATGATGAAGAGGATGATGTTGTTATAGTGCCTCGACTACCTCCACAACAAAGAAATAATAATGTTGATTTGGATGTTATATGTTGTGAATGCCAATGGTATGAAACAGCTTCTTATATTATGGGTACAATATTTGGACTAACTGGTAGTATTCTAACTACTCAACCAGGATATAATTATAGGAATGACATAGATGTGGCATTTAAAGTATTTATTGGATTATTTATTTGGTTGTATTCAATGGGTTTAATATGCACTAGTCGAAGATATTATAAAATATGTATTAATGGGCGCAGAGTTTATGCCAATGATGATGATAACTAAATTATAAAAATTGAATAAGGTATTATTATTTATTTTTTATTATAAAATGACTTCTCTTACATCATACCAATTACTTCAATCCAAAAGTAAAAAAAACAAACTCAGTTGCGAAGAATGTGAAAGAAGCCATGACAATGGACATTTATATTGTATTAAATTCTATCAAAAACATGATGATAATATAATCTGTTATAAAAGTGAATATACAGTAGGATGCACGCACGCGGATTGGGATGGTGAAAATTGGTGTGATAGTTGTTATACAATTGCAGATAATAAAGTACTATGTCATTGGTGTGGTCATCTTGATTGGGGTAGACCGAAAGGTCCTTTTGGGTCAAGAAAATATCTTTGGGTTGATGGTTCAACATCATGTTTTAATGATTTAAAATAAATTTGAATTTAAAATCATTTATTCGGCTATCATTTTGTCAAATAATCTTTTTTCCAATGTATCGCGTAAATAGCCTCTTGAAGACACGCCTTTTTCTCTCAATTTATTTTTTAGATGATCAAAACTTAATTTTGCAATTTGTCTTTTTATCTCTCGTCTGCGAACTCTATGAGGCTCCGTATGTGTAGAAACGAGTCGGTTTCTTCTGCGTTCAGTCATCATACGAATTAATGTATTTTGCGGTCTAGGAATTTGAGGTGTACGAAACAAATTTTGTATAATTCGTATTTGTTGCTCGCCAATAGTTGCCCCTGGAGGACAAAGAGAGAAAGACTTGGTAGGAGTATTAAAACTTTTACGACATAAAGGACATTGTTCCCCTGTTGAAATATTAGTTTTTAAATTTTTATATATACAAGTAAAATGAAATACGTGATTACATTCTGTAACAACCTTATTAATGTCTGTAATATCATTGTGACATATGGGACAAGCCATTTATAATTATTAATATAATATATTTTTAACTTATTTATTCAATCTAAAAATATATTTAATTGGCAGCTGCTTCGGATTTAATAAAGTGTTTGTTCATAAAACGCTGAATATTGAAATAGGTAACTTCATCGTCCTCTTTAACATTGAGTAAAATTTTAAGATCATTATTTGGTTTAATAATTTTACGGTTTTCATTCCATTGAAGATCATTATCTTTGATATATTTGATAATATACTGTGTTACTTCAGTTCGCGCAGCAGTGGAACCTTTGGGTTTCTGCATAAAAAGACATAATTCATCCGAAATCTTAGTGGGAACTGCAAATCCTGATGGTTTTCTATTACCTTTGTTTTTATTTTTCTTAGCTTCACGAGCAAATGTTCGCATTTGCTTTCCCACGGTTTTTTCAAGAGCCCGAACTTGATTCTGAAGCATTGTGATTTGAGATCTGAATGACGACAAAGTGCTCAATACTCCTGAGAACTGTTCACAAACCTCATCATTGGGTTTTGATTCTCCTGGTGCGGTATTTTGGCTCGTTACTACAATATTGGTTGTTTTTGACATGTTATACCTACTTTAATGAAGCAAGCTTTAAACCCATTTAGCAAATATATTTTATCTGAATGTAATAACTAATATTTCGTTGATAGACATTTAGATAAATTATATATTAACAATTTATTTAATAGCATAAATATCTTCATTTTCTTGATAAACAAGATAATTATATTGTTTTAAATGACTTATAATATCCGCCGCTATTAAATGTTTATGTTCTATTTTAATCATTTTAACATTAATATTATTTAAATCAATAGATTTCAGTACTTTTAGATCGTGGCCTTCCGTATCAATTTTAAGAAAATCTATATTTTTAATATTATGTTTCTCGCATATTCGATTTAAAGTATATGTCTGTATATCTTGTTTTATAGGATTTTTATATCGTTTAATATGTTGATTATTTGTTAAATTTAGAGGACCACCAGAAGACAACAATGAACTGATGCCTTTTTCCCATTTATTATTTTCTGTTATACACTTTGGGTCTATATAATGAATAACAGATTGTCCATTATTACTATCTATTGCAATGTTTTCATAAATAATAGAATCATATTTTGGCAATTTATCGAAATATACTTTTACCGGTTCTATAACTAATCCCTCCCATCCATTTTTAATCAATTGTTCACAAGTATCAAAATCGCATGATCCTACTTCTACAAAAAAACTCATTTATATAAATATATTAAAATATTTTAAGTTATTATATTTTAATATACAATGATAGAGTATATTATTTACAGTTTTATATTTATGTATTATGCTGGATTTTGTGGCACAGTCGCATATGTTTCTTGCAAAGAGTATCAAGAAGAACGCCGACAACGTATGATAGAGTATGAAGAATTGTCGCGTGAAAATCCTGGTATAGAAATGTTTTTTGAAAGCGAATATGAAAATAGAAGAAAACAACGATTAGAGCCCATAAGGGAAGAGGATGAAGAAAAAGTACTTGATATTGTATAATATTATAAAATTTTATAATATTATTTAAAATTTATTATTTATTCATTGTCGGTGTTATTGTCACGATAGTTGCGTCTAGGTCTCTTTTTGTCCTCTCGTACAAGTGTCCAGGTCTCACCTTCACGAGGTCCTGCCCCTTGTAGCCTCACTGTTCTACCACGACCAGATCGCCCATTGCGATTATCGCGCCCATTGCGATTATCGCGCGGAGGCCGTGAAGAATGTCCATCATGGTGGTCTTCGCCCTCTTCTCCATCACGTTCTGCACGCTGTTGGCGTTGATCATTACGAGTCTCGCACATCAATTTTCCGCCCCAAGGACCAACCAATTCTGCTGCTTGATAAGGATGGGTCGTACTGTCGCTGCTGCGAAGATTAAACTGAACATATTCACCTTGCACAAGGTATTTGTATTGCTCAGAACCAACTTTTACACCAGTATGATGAACAAAGATATCTTCGCCCACGCGTTCATCACCTTCATCACCCACTACCGTGCAAAAACCATAGCCGGCTTTATTATTAAACCATTTAACTCTACCAAAGTAACGGGTAGATTCGTCGAAATCCTGAGAGGAAGCTGTATCGTTCATTTTAGAGTCTGCCATATTATAAGCTATATTTGCATAAAATCTTTAAATCCATTTACATAAATATTATAAAAAATTGATTGCTTTTACCAAGATTGTAATACGATACAATGATACAATGAATGACATTAGCAAAGCAGTATTAACTTTTGCCCTTATTATTTGTGCTACCACTACTATACATTGGACTTTAGTTCAATTATATAATCTATGGTGTGCACCTTTTACACCATCTGGGTTTATTAGTACTCTGTTTACTTTAGGCTCTCCATTTTGTCAATTTATAAATTATGTTCAATACGAATTAGCAAAACATTATATTGGAGTGTGGGCAGGAGCAGCAGTAGCTATTATCGCATATGTTTCTACCAACCTTCTTGTTAAAAAAAATAGATAAAGATAAATATATATATACATATTAATGTTTTATTGGATATTAACAACTCACCTTGTAGCACTATTGCCTTTATTAATGTTAACATATTCCTTTAAAAAATACAGACAATATGAATCATTGTATATATTAATAAATATAATTTTTACAGTCTATAGTTCAATATGCTATCACACTTACGATTATGATAACATTGTAGACCTACATAATAATTCTATCGTTATATGGCGGCTTGTAGATCATTGGTTATCATCATCTAGTATAGTAGCAGTCAATATGTATTGTTTTAAAGTTCGGCCGCCTATGTTTTATATAGCAGCAAACGCCTCCAGCATAATTATTTTATATTTTAAATTAACTGATGCACTAGCTTATAATTTTTTTGTTTTTTTTGTAATAATTACAACAATCTTAATTAAATTTAGAATTGTTATTAAATATATTAAAAATTATTATTGTCGCTCATTCCTAGGAATATGTACTGCTGGTACAGCTATTTACGCTATTTACATACCACCCATTTCAGTGTATTATATATGGCATCCTATTTGGCATGCGTGCATATTTACAACTGCCTTTATAGGTTGTAGCATGCGTCATTCATTGGATGCAAAATTACTAGAAGATATACCTGAAAGCACTGAATACACTCGTGCTGCTGCTGATTCATTATAAACAATAAGTTATATTATATAAAATTTTATGATATAATGATGTATATGATATTGTATATATTAATAATCTGTATTACTGTTTTAGCATATATATATTATTTTTATACACCTAATAAGGTAGTAGAAAATATGCAACAACAACATTTTATCCCAAGCAAGTCATTTGTTGGAGAGAAAAAAGGATATGTTTTTAAAAACTGTTCGTCAGGATTGGGGTATTATATTGATAATTATAAAAATTGAATTACTAATAGTATAATAGTTATCATTATAATACTATGTCAAGCAAATCAATAAACGAATCACGAGTTTCTCTCGTAAATGATGGTAGCATGGGGTCGAATACGCAAAAAATAATTCAAAATAAAGATAAAATATTACAGCAGAAAGATAAAAAAATTCTTACGCTCGAAGGTAAAATAGAAACACTTCAAGCTCGATTAAAAAAAAAAGAAGATAAAAAAAATACTGGTGCATTAAAAAAGAAAGGAAAAGCTGAAAGTAAAAAACAAGATTTACCAAATTGGGCTGATGAAATTAATGCGACAGCTATTCTTATTGCACAACTGTCTCGCCAAGTATATTCTAAATTCCCATACGGAGGTAAGGAACATCATTTTCAAGCGCTTTTAGAAGTAGAACTTCAACGTAAAGGATTTATAGTTCAGTCGGAAGTTGCTGTTTTATGTAAAGTTACGTCTACTTCGGGAGAAGTATTGCAATTGCCACATGATATCAGAGGACGAGAAGACCTTTTGCTTCCACAAGAAAAAATGATTCTGGAGTTGAAACAAACAAAAGGATTGGGAGATGGAGAACAACAACAATTACTACGATATATGTATCAAAGACATACCTTTTCCGAATGGGGCGATGAAACGAAAGGAATGTTAATTAATTTTGGTGATGAGGATTTGGAAATATGGTTGGTGCAATTTAACGACAGAGGGGATACTGATCATGTTAGATTGATGAAATTACCTAGAATTGTAAATAAGAGCTGGGAAACAAATGCTTTCAAAATGACCACATAAAACTCAATATATTAAATTGAATTGTATTAAAAATATTTTTATTGAATTAATACAATTATGAGAATTTGCAACGGTACTTTTGACGCAGAAACACCTGAACTGGCTAGTATATTTGCTAAATGGCCTTTCCCTTTGTCTAATTTCCAAAAATTCGCCATCGATGGTATTCTCAAAAAACACCATATTATCATTACTGCCCATACAGGAAATGGCAAAACATTAGCAGCTGATTTTGCAATTACCCATTTTACTGGTATGGATAAGAAGGTAATTTACACTAGTCCCATTAAAGCCCTAACAAATCAAAAATACAATACATTTCAAAAAAAATATCCGGAGATTGAATTTGGTATTATCACAGGAGATACAACTATGAATCCCGGGGCACAGTGTTTATTTGTAACCACTGAAATACTTAGAAATACACTTTTCAAAAAAAAATGGTTAGACACCAACGAAGAAAAGAAAGACCAAATTACATTGGACATTGATATTAATCCAGATGAATTGGGGGCGGTTGTGTTTGATGAAATTCATTATATTATGGATAAAGAAAGAGGACCTGTATGGCACGAATCTATTATGATGTTACCAGATACTGTACAAATCATTGGTCTTTCGGCCACAATTGATAGACCCTGGGTATTAGCCGAATGGATAGAAAAAGAGAAACACAGAGATGTTTGGTTGTGTCCAACAACTACAAGGGTCGTACCTCAACATCACTACGGTTTTGTAACCTTTCCGAAATCGGTATTAGATAAACTACCTGCTGATAAACGAGATAAATTTGCAAAAATATATGAAAAAGAACTCCTTATTAAAAGTCCGGATACAAAATTTGATGATAAAACTTATTATGATATAACAAAAATGTTACGATATTTACGCGAAAATAAGGTGTGGATTGATAAATTCTTTGTATTTAACCAATTAATTAAATATCTTAAAATTAAACAATATTTACCAGCAATATGCTTTGTTTATTCGAGAAAACAAGTTGAAGTAATTGCTAATAAAATTAATACATGTTTATTTGAGGAAGGTTCAAAAATACCCTCTACCATTGAAAATGAATGTAAACAAATTCTAATGCGAAAAGTGGATAATTATAGAGAATATATTAATCTACCCGAATTTAAAAAACTGATGAAATGTTTGCAAAAGGGGATAGCATATCATCACGCGGGCATGATTCAAATTTTCAAAGAAATGGTAGAACATTTATTCGAAAAGAAATATATTAAGTTGCTTATTGCCACAGAAACATTTGCAGTAGGTGTAGATATGCCGGCACAATCAGTAATATTTACAGCATTGCAAAAGTACAATGGGCAAAAATTCAGGTGGTTAGAACCTCACGAATGTTCTCAACAAAGTGGGCGTGCCGGAAGACGAGGACAAAAAGAAAAAATTGGTAGAGTATGGCATTTGTTTAATTTATTTGATATACGCAATTCGGTACCTGATATAGTAACATATAGGAGTTTGTTAGAAGGTAAGCCACAACCATTTACTTCAACCTTTAAAATTCATTTCAACTTGATTCTCAGACTTTTATCAATGAAATCATTTGAACTTGAAGATTTTATGCGCAAAAGTTTAATGTCAAATGACATCGCCAAAGAAATTAAATATATTGAAGATGACATTGGTCATTTTGAAGGTATTCTAAATAAAAAAACAGAAATTCCATTGCAATTTTCCTTCAACGATTTGCAAAGATATTATGAAATAGAAGAAAGATTACCATTTTCTACAAAGAAAGTAAGGAAAAATTTACAACGAGAAAAAGCTAATATTGAAGCTAGTAGTAAGTTCTTTAAAACCGAATATGAAAAATTTTCAGTTATAATTGGAATCAGAAATGATATTAATAGAAAAAAACAAAATTTAGAAAATGTTAAAACTAGTATTATGAGACAGATTGGATTGCACGTACAAATTTTAACAGACAATGGTTTTATTCAAGAAAATGAAATTACAGAAAAGGGTCTCCTAGCAGCTAATATACAAGAGATGCATTGTTTGGCATTAGCTGATATTCTTCAAGAAAAACCCTTCGATGATTTAGAGGTGGCTGAATTGGCAGCTGTTTTAAGTATATTCACCTCCGTTTCAGTAAAAGAAGCTGATTCGGTTATTAAGAGCGACCATATTAAAGCGCCTGCAATTGTCAAAAAAGTTATAAAGATGATTAAAAATTCCTATAATAAATATTATGACATTGAATCTTTGCATAAAACAGATTTTGTAAATAATTATGATATACATTATAATATGTGCGAATTGGTTTACCGATGGTGTAAAGCGACAGACGAAGAAGAATGTTATAAAATATTTGACGAAGCTCTTTATTATAATATTTCACGCGGCGAATTTGTAAAAGCTATGTTGAAAATCAATAATGTTGCGCATGAATTAGAAAAACTAGCTGAACTACAATCAAATATGGCGTTGTTGGCAAAAGTTAAATTAATTCCTGATATCACTTTAAAATCTATCGCCAATAACCAATCTTTATATTTATAAGTATTTAAATTATTGGAAACATATTATTTATATGCTTATGGAAGAATATGAACAAGCCGGCGAAGCTTTAGGACGCTCACTTATAAAGACTGGTTATCCTCGAGTTGCTTTATTTTGTTTAACAATTATCCCGATAGCAATATTTATTGGATTAAAATTTTTATTTACCTAATTTATAATGAACGGAAAAAATCGTAGAGTGAAAGGTTGTTATTCACGCGGATTAGGACGAACGAAACGGACACCAGTTGTACAACAACCAAAACCTACACCAAAACCATTTTATGATCTACCAGTATTTGATTCATCACTTAAAGCCAATCTTACTGCAGATCAATTAGTATTAACATCTCTATTTGAAACATATAACTATCTCAAAATTACAGAAGAATATAGTTATAATAATAACACGCCTTACGCTTGTATCAATTTACGACAAAATAATTTCACAAACGGAACTGTTAGAATTACAAAACCTGGTATTTATATTCTAAAAGATAATATCTCTTTTGAACCAAATCCCGGAAATGATTTTATGCCGACAGGACCACAAATAGCCAGTGGACAATATCCAGTCGGAACACAAGGCGCATATCATCTCGGTTTTTTTGCTGCCATAACCATAGAAACCACAGGTGTTATTTTAGACCTTAATGGAAAAACAATCAAACAAACTACTTTGCATAGTTTACAACAACGATTCTATGCAAATATCGAGATGGCAAGTGCACCTTTTATTCCTGCACAAGGTCCTGCTACATTTTCAACACCTTCAAATTTCAAAGCTGGAGAGAAGGTATTAATTAAAAATGGCGTATTGGGCAGTTCATCACATCACGGGATTCACGGAAATGCAATGAAAGATATAATTTTACAAAATCTCTCCATAAAGGATTTTGAAGTAGCTGGAATTGCTTTAAATGGTGCAATCAATAGTATATTATATAGTATAACTATTAAAAATACTTGCAATAATTGTCGCGTGTTGTCAACCTATTCACAATCAAGATTTATAAGAACCTTCCTACAAACTGTGCCTGCTGGAACGGTCATAAATGGAAAAGATATCAGTGGTGTTATTACAGATTTAAATAGTGGGTTGGAAGAAGCCAAAAATGCAGTCATGTCAGGCAATACCCCAAGTAATATGTTTGGGAATAGCCATTTTGATGAAGGTTATGATGGGAATGTTTATGGTTTAGTATTGAATGTTAATGGCGTGGTTGTAAATGATTTTATCGAAACTCGACCTACTGAAGCAATAGGTAATCAAAATATTTATCTGCAAAATATAACCATTAAAAATATTATTTCACGGCCTGTGGAAATTATTGCACTTAATTCAGTGCCTGATGAAGGAGGTGCATATGGCGGTGCTAGACAAGTTGGTCCTATCGGGGATATCTTAGATATTAATCCTATAACTGCTGGAAATGGAACATATAGTGCTAATTTATTATCCGATGCCCAATTAATTATTGGTAAATCAGAAATAGCCAATAGTAGTTTACATTTTGGAACAACAAATATCACTGATGTTATAGTAAATTGGGCTGAAAGTTACACTGTATTGAGTAACGAGATGGAAAATCATGGTTATTATTTTGTAAAAGGTGGTGATAGTATGGGACATATCATGAAAGGAAATATTGGATTGTTTATCTCAGCTGGAGAGAATATTAGAGTTAATGGGTTTAATATTGATACGGTCACAAGCAAAGGGTCTGCCGTAGGTCCAGATGCATCGGGTGTATATCAGGGTGGTGATGCCAGAGGGATTATTGTAACCGGTTCCACAAATATAGATTTAGATTCTTCTGCGATTACTTCTGTAACAACAGAAAATACTAATGCAACTGCTCAAGATATTCAAGTATTGGGAACATCAAGCGTTAAAAAAGACGGTGTTCCTATTTAAGTTTTGGATTTAAACATACAGAAAGAATAGTGTAGTCCTCTCGGCGTTTATGATAATAAAATTTTTTCATAACTGCCTCCATATTTTCTCCATAAAAAAATGAATGATTTGTTTCAGTCTTATCTTTATGACACCATTTAATCGTATAACTGGAATACTCAGTATTTGTTTTTTGTTGTAAAAGTTCTTTTATATTATATATGTGGGCATACATTTTATGCAATGCATCCAATGCATTAATTCCATCTATCCGATGCAATAAAAAATGGGTTTTGTGAATAGGATTATATGTGATTACTCTGAGACTAATATTAGTCCCCCCTTGATATAAGGAGTCATAATCAAAATTAGAGTAACATCCACCGTTTCTTTTAATTAGTTCTGATATCATGTACTCACCCTCGTAGATATTTTTAAATTTAGTTCCTTCCATTTATAGCAATATACTCGTTGATATTTATATTATTTATGTTAGAATTTATTTTAAATTATCTAGATTATACATATGGACCTTGATTTAGATAATTATAGCGATGTTGATATTATAAATTTACTTCATTTGCCTATCAAAGAAAAATACACACTTCAAGAATTAAAGACAAATACATTAGATCACGTTAAAGTAATTACATCTGCAGAAGACGATGTTGTGGGAGACAAACGACAGGTAACAGATTTTTTTATAAAAGCTTTTTTAAGGCTTGCCAATAATTATGATTTGAAAGTAGACCCTTTTGAAATGCAAGAATTTGAATCAGTGAAAGCTGGATTGTTGCCGCCTCTACATGAAAATCATATTGTGCAACAAAATAATAGTTTTGTAGTCAAACATAAAGATGCTGACCCCATAGATACTTTTAATTCACATTTAAAGGCGGGAATGATTAATCCATTAAAACGCAAAGAGACAAAACGAATATTAAATGTAAATACGCGATTTAGAAATAATTATGCATCTACGAGTTCAACTAATTTTATTTTTTCTCTACCATATATGCTCAAAAATGTAGTATCATTAAAATTACTTAGTAATGAATTTCCTACGGCAGTTTACACTTTTTCAAATAAATTATGTTCCAGTTCATTTAAAATCATTACCTATGAAGTAGATGGTTTAAATGTTATTATTCCAGCTACTATTGTGACACATGATATTATTATTCCTAATGGTACATATACTCCAGATGATTTAGTTGATTATTTAAATACCACGGTATTTATCGGAGTACTTGCACAATTAGTAGCATCTTATAATACGAATACCGGTAAATTTAATTTCAGTAGAACAGCAGCAGCACCAAGCATTTTCTATTTTGATCTAGATTTTTCTTGCATAGATAAAAATCCATGTTCTTATACTACACACGGAGAGATTGACCCAAAACAGTTAACAGCTGGTTGGTTAATGGGTTTTCGACAATCGAATTATAAATGGGAAAATAACATTCCATCTCCTCCTACTTATACCGGCGAAGGATTATATGATTTTCATGGAACAAGATACTTTTTACTTGTATTAAATGATTTTCAAAATAATCACGGTACCAGTATTATTTCGCCATTTCAAGAAGATATGCTTGCCGATAATAATATTATAGCAAAAATATCTACTGGTTGTTGCAAAGACAGTTGCTGTCAACATATTAAACGTATATACTTTGGTCCGGTTAATTTAACCAAATTAGAAATAAAATTAATGGATGAATATGGACGAATTTTAGACATGAATAATATGGATTATTCATTATCATTTGAATTGGAGATTTTATATGATTTATAATTGCAATTCTATTCGTATTTTTTGTTTTAACTGATTTTCATCCATAAATACATATAATTTAAATTGTTGTTTTGACAATCCAGCCTTGTCATGTCTTGAAGTAAATCTATTTACCATCTTAAACTCAGGAAAATAAACCATATATTGATACAAATCGTCATTTCGAATAATTTTATCAAATATAAATCCTGTGTGTACTTTTTCTAATAACTGTGTATCAGTTGTGCATATATTCAAAAGACTACAATCATTTTGAACTTTTCTTATCGACCGCATTGTTTGATTAATATAATCAACCGATGCCGAATCGGTCCATCTTTTGTAAAATATTGATTGTTCTCCTTCTAACTTCATAAGACCCAGCGAATCTTGTATTATAATCATATTTAATAGGTCCACAAGTCGTCTAATCGGAGATGTAATATGTACATATGCATCTAATTTAAGCATGTCATGCCGTTCTACCTGTTCATATTTAACATATTGTCCACCAAAACTATTCCACATTTTTAAGAATTTTTGAACATTTGATGGCACCGTGTCGGGTGCCACAAACTCCGTGTTAAACTTTGCAGAACGGAATATACCCGTCTCATTTTTTTTCAAATAAGTGGCCGAAATATAATTCATCAAAATCATTAAATAAGCAATCAAATCATGACAATTTGCAACATTATCTATATAACTTTTCTCCTGATTCATTTTTTTAACATAATTTAATGCTTTCTTAAACATTTTATCTTCTCTCTGCTCATCAGTATCATATCTTAAATTTTTGCGTAAACTAATACACGTATTTTTAAAAGAAGAGGATTCAACCAACCAACTATCTTTATTAATAATAATATCAAGTGTAAATGCAAAGCGCGAACGATTCTCCTGTAAACTACATAAAGCGTCAGATAAAATCGTTGGAAGCATTGGTCTCTTTCTATCAGGTAGATAAATTGTGGATATTCTTTGTGAAAAGGAGCTCCATAAATTTAATGCATCCATCCAGAAGGATACATTAGCTATGTAGATACTCAATATAAATTTATTATTATCCAATTCTTTAATCCCAAACGCATCGTCAAAATCTTTACTATTAAGCGGGTCTATTGATATAATATCCCACTCTCGTCGGTCTTCAACGGCATAATTTGTTCGAATGTGATCAATGAATTCTGCTTCTGATTTTGTTTTTAAAGCTCGCATAGTTGCTTTATTAAAATTTTGAATAGATGCATATAAACTTTTACAATACAACTGATATTCATAGAAATTGGACAATTCAGTAACATTTCCCAAAGTCTGTACCAACATACCTTGTGGGTGTTTAGAATTCCAGTGATTAAATTTGAAAACAACATATTTGTTGTGAAATCGTTTGTTGAAGCCTAGCCTTATTGTATAAGGTATCATGAAAATAGGCAATCTTCTATCATCTGGAATACACTTATATAAGAATTTTTTTTTGTGTTTGCCATAGCGTTTATTGCCTTCTAGAACCAATACACCTGGAATATTTGGCATGGAACGAGTTGTAGAATGTTGAATAGTTATTACTTGTGACTCTACATCATAATCAAATATATCTTGATTTAATAACTTATGTTCTATAGGATTAATTGAAGGAACAGGTACATCCTTAGATAAAGTAGATGAATTTATTATAGTAAAAGACTCATAGTTCCTATCTGCTACATGCAGCTTAAAAGGCATTGTTGTTTAGTATAATTAAACAACAATTGTATATATTCAATTTTCTTTATTTATAAAAGAGTTGTTTCAGCAATTTTACTTGTTACTAAATAGGGGTCCATATTACTAGCAGGTCGTCTATCCTCTAGGTAACCTTTCTTATCTCTATCTGTAAATCGTGGAATACGAACAGATGCTCCTCTATCAGCCACACCGTATGTGAATGTATTTATATCAGCTGTCTCAAATTTACCAGACAGTCTCATATCATTATCTTTACCATAAATGGCAATATGTTCTTTGTGTTTCTCTTTTAATTTATTGATTGCTGCAATAATGATATCATATCCTCCATCCTCTCGCATTGCTTTTGTACTATAATTAGTATGGCATCCGGAACCATTTAAATTAATTTTAAAAGGTTTGGGATGTAGGTCAATTGACAACTCATGTTTCTCAGCTGTCCTTATTAAAATATATCTAGCCATATGCAATTCATCAGCAGCATCTATACCACTATTCATAACTTGAAATTCTGCCTGACCAGGTGCCACTTCAAAATTCAAACCAGTCATATTCAGCCCTGAATCTACCATATGACCAATTGCTTCATCCATAAATTCTCTCCCGTGACAATTTCCTTTTCCCACCCCACAATAATATGGACCTTGTATACTCTCCTTTTGAGATTTCGCATATAATTGTTTATCCATTCCTAGAGGATAGCCTTTTATTGATTTTCTAATAAAAAATTCTTGTTCTAGACCAAACCATGGTTTTGATTCGATAACCTGTTTTTGAGCAAATATTTTCATTGCAGTAAACCGTGTATTGTCTGGATGAGGATTACCATTTGGCAACCAAGTATCGCATAATACTAACCAAGAATCTTTATCTCTTCTAAACGGGTCTCTAACCATATATACAGGTTTAATATAAACTTCACTATCTTCACCGTCTGCCTGCCTTGTAGAACTGCCATCAAAATTCCATATTGGAAGTCTTTCAAGGCAAAAAGGTCCAGCTGAACCATCGTCATTTAAAATGCGTGTTTTCGATCTATAATTATTTTCATGATCTAGCCAAATATACTCAATCCATCGTCTCATTATTTAACATAGTTGGTTGTTTCTCCTTTAAATCGCTTTTTGGATTTTTGTTTAAGGGTACTATTTGTTCTATTATATCTAGTTTCTTTGCAATTTCTCGTTTAACATTTTGTTTTTGTAAATAGGACATAAGGATTTGTGGCAATGTAGACATTGTGCTCATGTATGTTCTATATTTAAAAACACATATTGACGATAATTCTTCATACTCTATACTATACCACCAATACGCTGGTATAAAAATAATATAACCAGGCGTCACTTCTAAATCCAATACTTTTACTTTATCAAAATCAGCTTTATATTGCTGTTGAACATTCCAAGGATTTATCATTGACCTGAATTCGAAATTATCATAATCTTTTTCCTCATTCAAATACCTTCTACTGTGTGGAGGTATTAATTTTAACTTGGCTTTTCCAGATGTTAGATAAATAAATGTTCTATATTCTAGATTATATCTTAAAGGAGTTCGGGCACCGACCGAACCTGACCAAAAATCATATGTACATTTAGATATCATCGGGGGTCGAAGAAATGAATCATTGTAACGGAAGTTTTTGATAGCTGCAGTTTCCTCTAAAAATTCTGAGTTATTCTCTGTTATATACTTTGCATTTTTATCATCTTGAAATACTTTTAATGCTTCTTTCAGTAAAAAAGGTAAATATAATTCGCTATTCTCGTCATTTTGTTGGGTGTCTCTTAATTTAATATCAAAAGCACCATAATTATCATCTAGGTTGGCCAAATTACAACTTTCGAGCAATCGTTCATTAGAAAACTCGAAAACAACCGGTTGTCGTAAGTCGCAAATTTCTTCTAACTTATTTTTTGAGGGACGCTCAATCGTGTAAACTTCTAAATCATTACTGGTTTTCAAATGATAATATATGTGTAGGTAAAGAAATAATACTACACAAAATATAAAAATAGCAATAAAATAATTCATATTATTACTATTTTAGAAAGGATTATTGTAGTTTTTCCGTATTAAAACTTTATAATATTGATTTAAAATCAAATGATATATCTATATTAAATGAGTATTTTCGAATTGCATGATGAATGCCCACAACTATATAATTGTAAAATCATCGATTGTTCAAATTCTACTATCGAGGATGCAGGAACATCAACCTTAGATTTGTCTCCTGAAGTATTACAACTATTGCGATCAAATTCAAGAGATAGCTATAAAAAATTCGCTATAAAAATTAAAAATAAAGAAAATATAACAGATTGGAGAAAGCTATGCAAAAATAGAATAATAACACTTAAAAATGCTTTAATTACTAGTAATGGGATTATAATAAATCCACAAGGAATATGGAAAATGGGCGGATGTGTTGCTAATGAACAAATTAACACAAATCAAGCCATGCAATATTACAACCACATTGTTAAAACACAACAACGCTTTAAGAAAGTCGTTAGTATTGCCGCACTCTGGGCATCTGGCGTCTGGCATTTTCCTATGGAAGCTTTGGTGGCATTAAATCTGATTTCCGATTTTAAGGATACTAATTTACATATCTCACAAAAAAGTAAATTATGTTTAGATTGGATCAAATTAATTGATATTGAAATTTCCCCTGACAAAATTCTAGATAAAACAGTATATGCCGAGGAACTAATATTGCCAGAAATGGGTAAATGTGGAAACCCTTATTATAATCAAGTATTATGGTTAAAAGAAAAGGTGCATTATTCAATCCCAAATAACGCCTCTCAAAATTTATTTATTTTGATTAAAAGGAATAACAAACGACAAGTAAAAAACCACGAAATTATTGAGACTATTTGTAAAAATTTTTGTGCAAAAAGAAATCTACAGTTTTATCTCCACGACGATCTTTTCCTACCTTCACTGAAAGAACAACTTGCAATTTTTAATAAAGCTGCCGTTATTATTGGACCTCACGGAGCAGGTGGTGTAAATTTAATTGCTACAAAAAACAAAGTTTGTTTTATTGAATTTATAAATAACGCCGATATTAATATTTGCTACATGCGACTGAGCAATTTATTAAATATAGAATATTTTGGCATCGGATATGATTTGCTAGAGGGTGTAAATATTACACGCGATTTAATTCCGACTTTGAATAAAATAAATAATTTTTAAACCTAATAATATATTAATCATCTTCTATCCTTGGAGCTATAAAGAATCTTACATAATTTATACTATCAATACTATCCTCCCCATCTAATGAATAATGTAATTTAACAGGTGCCCCATTACTACAATGTAAATACGCTACCTCGCTAATTTTTGAGAATCCACACATTCTCGAAATAAGAGTAAGGCTCACACATACATCCACGACCGCTTTTTCTTCAATTGCATATTCTACAATATTTTCTTCTTCTATAGAAGCTGTCATTTGTCCCATGTCCCCTTTTGAAGTTAAATCAACTGTGTTCATATTGCAATTAATTCGTAATTCTTCTCCAAATATAGACAATTGATTAATTAGATCTGAAAATTCATCGGACATAATAGATATATCGGCTTCATATTCCTTTTCTGGGATAGTTAAATGTTCGGAATCTATATTCATAAGAGGCATTTTGAAACATTTTCTTATTGTTTTATTTTCTCCAATGCTCTCAAAATCTACCGATAATTTATCAGCATCTTCTTTCATATACATCGTAATTTTCTGCCCATCTTCTAAACAATCTAACATCTTAAACATAAACTCGCAATGTATTCCCATAACAAAAGGTTTATTTACTTCATATTCCGTAAACCAATCTTTTTGTATAAGAAGTTCAAATAAGCATACCTGAGATTGACCCATGCCTTGAATATACACTGTATCATAGTTGAGCTCTATATTTACATCAGCTACTATATTTTTCAATTGCCTAAAAATGGTAGCAAATGCTTTTACCTTTGTAGGTTCGGTGATGACCAATTTCATTGTTAATTATAGTAATAATATAGTCTTTATTATTATAATCAATTTAAATTTCAGGTTGACCCATTGAAGAATTCTTTAGATCTTCTTCGATACTTAAAGTAACATTCGACGGATATTTAAATTTTTCCTTTTCCGCTTCTAAAGTACTTACTCTTGTTTTCAAATCCTCGACTTGTTGCAATAACGTATTATATTCTACTAAATGTTGTGCTTCTGATTTTGAATCAGTACCACTATTTGGCAACTGTTGTTGTTGCAAATGTTGTGCCAATTGCAATAATCTATGTTCGTGAAAATTTAAAACATGCCACATTTGTTGCATAGATGTGCCAGGGATAGATTGTCCTTTGGTATTAGAAGATGAACGTCTATTATATTCACTCATGTTTTTATGTTAAATGTATTTATTTAACTTCTAAATGATTTACGCAATTATGCCTTTTTTGGCCTACCTCGTCGTCTTTTCTTCCTAGGCTTAATAATAACCGGTATTTTATCCAGAACCTCTTGCACTTCTTCCTCTACATGTGATTTAAAATTAGTTAATTTAATTATGTCATTTTCTAATACGGTATCATCTACTATTGGATGTGGTTCGTGTGACATTAATTCAACATCTTTACCCTCCTCCTTGCTTTCGACGGCTTCTTCTGTCATACTATTTGTAACTTTTTTATTAACAGAAGATGCTTCTAAATGATTTAAAATTCTTTTTCTATCACGGCGATTCCTTTCTATATATTCATCAATTCTATTCGCAGTTGGGTCCATACCAATACCAATAATAGACACTATCGCAATATTTCTTTCTAATTCTAATAATTTACTATTTGTATGATCGTCAATTGAAGATGAGTTTAATTCAACTTTTTCTTCTTCATCTTCTTCTTCATCTTCTTCTTCTTCAACTTTTTTTTCAACTTTTTCTTCAACTTTTTCTTCAACTTTTTCTTCAACTTTTTCTTCAACTTTACTGTGTTTTAAATTGCTAATAACTTCCTTAATTTCTTTCATAAAACTTTGCGATACTGCAACTTGTTCTGTTAAATTTGTCATCATATTTTTCAAAATCGTAAATGATTCGGTATTATTTGTAGTTTTTGCACTAACTCTTATTGGATTTTGTTTTTTTTGAGTAATCAATCGTTCTAATTGTTTGTTAGTATTAATAAGATGCTTTTCTATTTTACCCAATCTCACTTCATGAAACCTCATTACAGTTAATATATGTTGTTCACTTGTCGAATCTGTGCCACTATATGATGCTTGTCGTCCTCGTTGAAACATTATAAACTTAAATCATATATATATTTCCTAAATTATACACGCATATCCATTTTTAATGCATTGTGATATTTATAATTTTTTATAGTAAAATCTTTTACTTCATAATTATTGATATTATCATGCGTGTTTTCAATTGTTATTTGTGGAAATGAATAAGGTTCTCTATTTATTTGTTGTTTTAGAACATTACAATGGTCATCGTAAATATGCGCATCACCTATAAAATGTATAAATTCTTTTGCTTTAAGATTGCAATGTTTGGCTAATAAATGAGTTAAAAAACTGTAAGAAGCTATGTTAAATGGGATTCCCAATCCTATATCTCCGCTCCGTTGATATAAAATACAAGATAATTCATTATCATTTGTGACCTTAAATTGAGACAAAACATGACAAGGTGGTAAAGCCATTTCATTTAATTGTTCAGGATTCCAAGCAGACATAATAATTCGTCTTGAATACTTATCTGTAGGATGATTTAATGTATCAATTATGTTTTGTAGCTGGTCAATGCCTTTTCCATCGTAATTTTCTGAACAACCCAATTTTTTACTATAAGGAGCATTCCAAAATCGCCATTGATGTCCATATACAGGGCCTAAATCATCTTCATTTAAATGGTACAATCTTCTTGAATCTAAAAATTCTCGTGTGCCATTACCATTCCAAATACCAACATTATCATCTTTTAATAATTTATTATTTGTATCACCTTTAATAAACCATAAAAGTTCCTTTAGGCAAGTCTTCCATGCTACTTTCTTGGTTGTCAATAATGGCATTGTATTATTTTTAAGTGAAAAGCGCATACTCTTCCCGATACTACTATATACATTTCCGTTCCTCCCTTGTTGAAATTCACCTTTATCTAAAATACTAGATATTAAACCTAGATATTGCTTTTCTTCAAAATTAGGAGAATGTCTGGTCGCAGTAGTAGAAAATCGTCGAAACATCTAATTTATAACCTTGTCATATTTTTAATTTCTTTTTATAATTCATATGGACAAACAAGAATCAGCACCAACTACATCTTCTGCAAATACCATAATCAAACATATTTTCAAATTTGATGATGATACAAAATCTACTTTGATGAATCTTTCACAATATATGGTATTGGCAATTATACCTGTGGCTATTTTACAAAATATTTCTGAAAAGGTATTTCCAGAATTTGATGCATCAAAAGGTACCTTGGAGCTTTTAGCAGAAATACTAGGTCAATCATTAATGTCAATAGTAGGATTATTCTTTATTCATCGTGTTATTACCGCAGTTCCCACATTTAGTGGGTCAGCAATGGGTGACCTAAACTTATTTAGTATTATTGTCGTATTTTTACTTACTTCATTTATGTTCGATGGAAAAGTTGAAAAGAAATTTAAAGCAATTAGTGATAGAATGATGGAGCTTTGGGATGGAAAATCAAGCGATGATAAAGATAAAAAGAAACAAGGACAACAACAAGGAGGTGGTGGTTCGGTAGTAAGTGTTTCACAACCCATTTCACGAGGAGGTATGCCAACCCATTCACCCAGTAGAGCAGACTATTTAAACTCACCCAATGCACAAACAAGTTCTACTCAGATGATGCCGGCACAACCACCTGCACCACAGCAACAACCTCAACAACAACAACTATCTCAAAATAATGGACAAGAACAATACAGTAATCTTCCTTTAGAACCAGCAGCTTACAACGATGGAGGAGGTGGCTTTGCTGCATTTTAATTATCGATTACCATAGCGTCTTTAATCTCTATAGTATTCCCTAATGATTTCTTAATTTGCTCTTTACTACGTTCGAGTTCATCATCATTTCCACTACCTGTGATTTGTTGAATCATTCTGTGCCATTCCTGAAGAAGTCGGTCATCTTTTAAATAATCAGGATGTTTTCTTTCCCATTCTTTAATTCTTTTAATTTGTTTAATTGTAATATCTTCGATAGTCTTGTTTATTTTAGCATTCGCCATATCTTTTTCCCATTTATCCTCTTCTTTCACATAAAATTGCAATCGTTTTTTATCGCTGCAATGAATCGGTCTTTCTTTAGGATCTAAATCTTGTAAATTTTTAGCAAAAATATTGCTTATACCTTTGATATAACCATGTTCTTTGGTATATTTTAAATCTTCCAATGAAACTTTAACATTTTCAACAAAATCAGTTAAATTCATGGCATTCTTGCATTCTTGATTTAAAAATACATTTATTGTCATTTTCTTGTTTCCACAATTTTGATAATTTATAACTTGTCGATCTTTTGACAATTCTATCACTTTTTCCATTAATGTGTTATTTTGCTCAACAAGTTTGTTCAACATTTCAGCAGAAACAGCAGTACTACTTGATGCAGCGACAGTTTCAATATTTTTATTATTTTCTTCCTTAGAGTTTAGTGTGCATTTTTTTCGGTGCTTACTGAGACCCGAATTATACCTGTATATCTTGCCACAAACGCACTCGAAAGACCGTCTGGGGTTTTTTTCGTTACTCTTAGTGTTATCCACGTTATCCATTTTATGTTTTGTAGTGGATAAATGACGAGAGTAATCTTTTTTGTTCCTAGAAGTGAAACCACACTTTTTACAGTGAAATTGTTTTGGGGTTTTTTGGGGTTTTCTCATCTCTATATATGGATAACATAAAAAACCCCTAAATTCATTTTTATAATGCACATTTTAGTGCCTTTTTTTCAGTACTCCATAGGGTGCCTTCATCAAAAAACACGAAGTTTCTTTAATTTTCCTACACGATGGGGGTATTTTGTATTTTGTGCAAAAAAAACATTATAAAAAAATACCAAGAATCTCATTCTGGACATTTTTGAAATGTCCAAATCCCAAAATGTCCACCGACTTTTAACTCCAAAAACGTGAGTTCCTTTTTTTTAGTGCCTTTTTTTCAGTAAAATAACGATATTCCTATATTATTAGTAAAAAATATAAAAACTTATTTCTATTTTTTACAAAGAATGGTTGTGTCTTCTAGAGAAATTATCCGTTACTTTATGCGATCCAGTAAAGGTATTAAGGGAACCGCCCGATATTTTGGTTTACCATATTCTTATGTGGGTACTTTGATCATACAATATAAGAAACGAAGAGGTATTAGATAATTATCGGCTAATAAAATTGAAATTGCAAATATTATATATATCTTACAAATATAAAGGACAAATGAGTAGGCGCTTAGCAAATGAAGCCATTCGAGATAATTGGGAAGAATCGGGAATTATGCATTTTATAGGGGACAAAAGTATCTATATACATGTAGATGATATATGGACAGAGGAGGAAAACTTATTAACAATTGTTTACGAGTCAACATACCCGTTTAGACCCCCCAGTGTTACATATGAGGGAAAAAATATATTGGTATTTTACAGGGAATTATCGAATTGTTCAAACAAAAAAATCAGAGATGATATATCGAAATTACTAGGAGGCAATGGTTGTATGTGTTGTTCAACCTTATTATGCAGAAATAATTGGAGCGTTCACAATACAATAAAAAATCTTTTGGAGGAATTTGAAAAATTTTGCCAAATTAAAAAGAGAAGCGTTGAACGGTTTTGGTCTGATAGGATTGCAAGCAGATTATTAGTAGAAGATATCCCACTTCGTGAATATTTATAATCAGTTAAGGTGTGTCCAAAGGAGGTTGCAAAACGACAGCTATTTTATTATTTGACGACGATTTGGTACACAGACTAGTTCATAAACATTGGTTACTTTAATTAAATAACTATGATGTATATATATTTCTCTAAAAACCTTTGATTATTTTTTTCTTCTTGTTTTTCTTTTGTGTCTTCTTTT